>ERZ773004.199-NODE-199-length-40686-cov-82.348896_pt1 | contig 40686 bp, 23 predicted proteins | sample MGYA00580667_ERZ773004 | MGnify/ENA primary metagenome ERZ773004 (study PRJEB29015, sample SAMEA2737963) | human oral metagenome | biome: human oral; feature: human-associated habitat; material: dental | place: China | collected 2123 ... | reverse complement strand
AGCACCAGCACCAGCACCAGCACCAGCACCAGCACCAGCACCAGCACCAGCACCAGCACCAGCGGAGCACGCTCCGCACGCACAGTCAAGTCCCTAGACCGCAATCGACCGACCAGCCCCTCCCGGCGCTGAAGCTCCCCGCGCCCGCCTCGTCGGTCCCGAATATCCACAGGACAGCGTCGCTCCCGATTATCCACAGGCCCCCACTGCTACCGCCGCGATCCACAGGACGACTCCCGTTTGTGGACTCCGCAGCTGCGGGACGGCCATTCTTCTGGAATGGAAAGCAACGATATCGACGTGTACCGAGTCCCCACCACCAGTGCTCCGCCGGGAGCCGACGGCCCCCGGGAAGTGCGGATCAAGTACGGCTTCCGGGCTTGGATTTCCAACGCCCACGCGGATCTGCCCCGGTGGGAGATCTGGGAGGCCATTGCCCTCGCCCGCATCGCCGCAGTCAACGGTTCCCTGGAATCGACGCCCACGTTCGTGGGGTCCAGTGCCCTCCTGCTCCACGGGATCACCGGATGGGTGAAGAACCCCGATGTCACGATCCACATCGACGCACGGCGCCGGACCACATGGCTGCCCGAAGTGCTATTCGGTGATGTCCGGATCCCTCCCGTCCGCGTCTCGTGCCGCCGCAGCCGTCCGTTGACTGGAGAACCAAGTCTCCACGGCTCCGGTTTCCTTGTGGAGTCGCCTCAGGACGCCCTGCTCCGGGTCGTCATGGGGGACGAGCAGTTGCCCGCCTTCGTACTCGCCTGCATGGCCATGCGGGCGTGGGCGCCCTTCAACGCTGCGGACCAGGAGGGCGCCCGGAAGAAGGAGGCGCTGATAAAGGCCCGTCTCGCGGAGATCCTGGACGCCCGCGCGCCCGGTCGGGGCACGCGTCGGGGCTCGCGCATCCTCCGCGCCGCTGACGCGGGCTGTGAGAATCCCGCTGAGGCGGCGCTCCTGTGGGTGGTGCTCACCGTCAGTCCCCTGCCCGTCGTCACCCAGCATGAGATCCGCCTTGGTGGCCGCACGTACTACGCGGATATCGCCGTAGTCGATTTGAAAATCATCTTCGAGTTCGACGGGTTGGCCAAACTCGGCTCCTCGAAGGCCGAGATCGAGGCGGAGAAACGGCGCTGGGTGCTCCGGGACGAGGCGCTGCGCGACGACGGCTGGAAAGTCGTCCGAGTGTGCTGGGCGGACTTCGAAGACTTCCACACCCTCCGACAAAGGATACGCAGGGCGTTCTCCTCAACCCGGTCGCTGTCGCCACCCCCATGCGCGCCGCTCTGGGCGGTTCCGTCAAAGGACTGCGATGGCCCTGACCGCCGTATCCACTCGTCGGCGCCCGTTTCCGCGGACACGCGAAGGAAGGCGCCCCAGCATCGTGGCGGCGGCAGCCCGCAGTCGTCCTCAACAGGCGGGATTGATCGAGGCGCTCACGCCGCGGAGCGGAGAACCCCAGCGGTCGGCCTCACACAGCGAACACGCACTCTACTGGTGGATCCGGACCCACCGGATTGGACGGAGTGACGGCACACGGTTGGAGTGCCTCCTCCGAGATCCGGATCCGCTGTGCGATGGGCGCGGCTATGACACCTCGACGGAGCGCGGGGGAAACCTCAGCGGAGACAGATCAAGCGCACTGGGGTAGGCAACCACCCATTGGGGTAGGCAATTTGCCTACCCCAATGCACCGTTTCCTGCCCCGATGCGCTGAACGGCCTGGCCGTTCCCTACCCCAATGCTCCGTTTCCTACCCCAATACGCCGGACAGCGGCGCGCCCCCGCTTCGCCCACCTACCCCAATGCTCCGTTTCCTGCCCCAATACGCCGGACAGCGGCGCGCCCCCGCTTCGCCCACCTACCCCAATGCTCCGTTTCCTGCCCCAATGCACCGGACGGCCTGCGGATCGAGTGGGGGCGCAGGTTCGCCCGCGACCCGCCGGCCCACAGGACTTGTGGAAACCCCTGCGGATCGAGTGGGGGCGCAGGTTCGCGCGCGACTCCATGCCCCGATGTGCTGAACGGCCTGGTCGTTCCCTACCCCGCGATCCGCCACCGACCATCAATGCCACGCGCACGGGCCCACTGCTCCACGGCTTCCCCCCTCACGCAGGACGGATCGACGAGGATCGCGGTAGAAAGGGCCTCGGCGAGCACTCCGGATCCGGCGAGGACGCTCACCTGGCGCGCTCCGCCGCTCGCGGGGCGCCCAGTGCGCGGGTCGATGATGTGGTGGGCGAGCAACCGGTCTACGAGGCGGCCGCCGGGGCGCGGCGCGCCACCCGACGCTCCACGCTCCACCCCACCCGGCACTCCACGCCGTGCGCCACGCGGTCCGCGCTCCGCCCCAAGTTCCGTTTCACGCGGTGTTTCACACGCTCCGCCATTCGCCTGGCCATACGTTCCACGCGTCCACTGGGCGTCTCGCCCAGCACCCGGTACGCCAGCCCCATCCTCCCCACGGGCGGCGCCGTCAGTCCCACGGGCACCGTCTCCCCATTCCTCCGAACGCCCCGGTCGTCCCCCTGGGTCGAGCCGCCCCACTGGACCCGTCCGCGCCGCCGGGCCGAGCCGCCCCAGGTTGTCGCCCGATGTGGACAGGGACGCGAGCCCTTCGCATGGGAGCTCGATGACGGAGGCGACCGCCGTCGGCGGGCCGTCGGGGTCACGCAGACCCACCCGCCAGGGTGTCCCATCCGGGCGTGTCGCGTAGGCGGCGATGGAGGAAGTGCCGATGGAGACGAGGACGCCGCGCGCGCCCATGTGCACCGCTAAGTCGCGGCAATCATCCGCAGTCCGCCCCTTGGCGATGCCGCCGAGGTCGAGGGAGGGCAGCGCACCGGCCCCCGATGGCTCTTCCCAAGCTGCGCGGCCGCCCTCATCCGCGCAGCGCCCAGCGCCCCCGGCGGACCCCTCCCCCAGCGTCCAACAGTCATCAGCCCTCCAGCCACCGCCCCCCGCGGGCGCGTCCTGCCCGCCCAGGGCCCAGCGCGAGGGCCCGACGCGCCGCAGCAAGCGCGCATCGACCGCGCGCAGTGCCGACTCGATGTCCGCCGCGAGGGGCGCGGATGGCAGGGAGTCACCCGCGAGGAACGCCTCGCGCATCCCCTTCACGTCCCACAGCCCCACAAGAGGGCCGATCAACGGGTTGAACGCTCCCCCCGTCGCGTCGGACAGCGCCAAGGCGTCGCGGAGCAACTGGTCGGTGGCCGCGCTCACGGACACCCCCGGGCAGTGAACCGCTCCAGAGGCGCCAACCCCCGGGTCACCAACCGCGCCGGGGCAGCCGGGTGCCTCCCCGGCCGCTCCCCCCGCGGGGAGCGGCACTACGCGGGCGGCCGCGTTGAGGCGGGAGACCTCGGAAGCGGGCCGGAACACGCTCCACATGGCCTCGTGGCGGGCGACCAGGCGCACGCAGGCGTCGACGACGCCCATGCCGTCCCCGCCCCAGCCCACGATATCGACGCGGGTCCCCATCGCGGGGAAGGACGAGCGCCACAGGCGCGCCCCCGGCCCGGGCGCGCTCAGCCGTTCCCCCCGCCGAGGTCCTTGTCCAGGTCGCCGCCGTCCTTCGTGGACTCGCCCAGGCCGGGGATGTCCACCCCGTCGGCGGCCCCGGAGCCGTCCACGCCCTGCGCCTGCGCGATCGCGCGGATCGCCGCCTGCACGAACTGCTGGTGGGCGACGGTGGCGCCGGAGATGACGTCGACCTTGGCGGGGTCCCCGGTCTCGGTGAGTTTCGCGGAGTACTCCTCGAAGGAGGCGACGGCGGCCTGCGCCTTGTCGTAGTAGTCCTGGTTGAATACCCGCCCGGACGAGTCCTTCCCGTAATCACCGCCCTTGTCGGAGCCGTCGGACATGGCCGTCGTGTACGAGGTCGAGGTGATGGATCCGCCCTCGACGGTGATGGTGATCGTGCCGACCGAGCCCTGGTCGTCCGCGTTGGACTGCGCCGACCACGTCCCGTCCTGCAGGGGCTTGGACATGTCGAGGCCTGTGGAGGGCTGGCAGGCGGCAAGGATCGTCGCCCCGAGGGCACCGAGGACCGCGCGGGAGGCGGCGGAAGCCCACCGGCGAGAAGCCGGACCGGAGGCGGCGGAAGCCCACCGGGGGGAAGCCGGACCGGGGGCGTCAACGCGCGGGGAACCGGGAGCGGCCGCGGCCCGCCGCTGGTCTCCGTCGGCGCGGCTGCCGTCATTCATCCGAGGGCTCATCGGACCTTGTCCTTCCCGCTGCGCGCAGGCCCCTGGCCGGCGCCGCCGTCGGCCGACGGGGCGGGGACCGCCAGGCCGGAATCGCGGGGGGTGAAGCCGTGGTCGTGCCATGTCTCCTTCACGACCCTGCCGTGGTCGAGGCGGATCTCGCGCTGCCCCTGTTCGGCGACCAGGGCGTCGTGGGTGACGACCATGAGGGTGGTTCCGTCCTTGTGGAGTTGGGCGAAGAGGTCGAGGACGATCTCCTCGTTGGTCTCGTCGAGGTTACCGGTGGGCTCGTCGGCGAGGACGAGCTTGGGGTAGTTGATGAGGGCGCGGGCCACGCACACGCGCTGCTGCTCGCCGCCGGAGAGCTGCCGCGGCAGGTGGGTGGCGCGGTCGGCCAGGCCCACGCGGTCGAGGGCCTCCATGGCCTCCTTCTCGTCGGGCATCGAGTGGTAGTACTGGGCGACCATGACGTTCTCCAGGGCGGTGAGGTGCCCGATGAGGTGGAACTGCTGGAAGACGAGGCCGATCGTGCGGCACCGGATCTCGGTGAGCTCGTCGCCGGTCAGGTCGGAGATGTCGTGCCCGTCCAGGGCGACGGTCCCCTTCGTGGCGGTGTCCATGGCGCCGACGATGTTCATCAATGTGGTCTTCCCCGAGCCCGACGGTCCGACGATGGACACCCACTGGCCGCGCGGGATCTCGAGCGACACGTTGTCCAGGGCGTGCAGGTCGCCGTAGATCTTGGACACGCCGGACAGGCGGAGCAGGGGGTCGCCTGCGGCCCCTCCGCCGGCCCGGCCCTGTGCGGGGCCGTCCTGCGCTGTTCCTGCGGAGTCCGGCGGCGTGCGGGGGTCCGGGGCTTGTGGGGTGGTGGGTGTGCTGCTCATTGCGTACCTCATTCTCCGCGCAGGACCAGCGCGGGATCGACTGCCAAGGCGCGGCGCACGGGCGGCAGGCACGCCACTACGGCGACCGCGACGGAGGAAACGACTGTGGCGATCAGGATCAGGGGGTGGACGGCGACGGCGCGGTGGAACACGTTCCAGCTGATCGCGGCGGCCAGCGCGTACCCGGCGGCCGCGCCGACGAGGCCGCCGATGGCGCCCAGGGCCACGCCCTCGCCCATGAACTCGCCCATGATCGACCGCGACGTGGCGCCCAGTGCCTTGCGCAGGCCGATCTCGTTGCGCCGCTCGGTGACCACGGCGATCATCGTCGTGGACACTCCGATGGTGGTGAGCGCCAGGACGATCACGGTGATGATGCCCAGCAGGGAGCGCAGCATGTCGATGACGCCGGAGTCGGACTGGACGAGGCGCTTGACGGTCTGGGCGCGCACGGAGGGCACCGAGGCGTTGATCGAGTCCACCAGCGCCGTCAGCTGGTCGCCCTCGAGGGCGACGGAGTACTGGGCGATGGAGGGCTCCCAGGCGCCCGTCAGCTCCACCATGTCGTCGGCGGACATGTAGATGTAGCCGTCCTCGTTGCCGCCCGTCTTGAGGATGCCGGACACGGTCACGGTGATGGAGCGCGCCTGCCCGTCGGCGCCCGACTGCGCGGTCTGCGCGCCCTGAGCGGCCTGGGCGCCCTGCGACGCCTGAGCGCCCTGTGGGGCCTGGGCGGTCTGCGCGGACAGCGGGTTGGAGGCCGATTGCGCCCCGTCCTGGGAGCCCAGGCCGGGGGCGGTCGGCGCCGCCCCGCTGCTGTTCGCCTTCCCGCCGCCGCTGGCCGCCGCCCCGCTGCTGTTCGCCTTCCCGCCGCCGCTGGCCGCCGCCCCGCTGCTGTTCGTCTTCCCGCTGGCCGCGCTGCCGCTGGCCGCCGCGGCGTTCGACGAGGCCGTCCCGTCGAGCTGGTTGATCGTGATCCGGTCGCCGGTCTTGGCGTCGATGGTGGTGGCGACCTCCTCGCCGAGCAGCACCTGCGCGCCGCCCGAGGGCCATTCGCCGTCGACGAACCAGAAGGGGCTCATCTGGCGCACGGCCGCCAGGTCCGTTCCGCCCACGACGTAGGGCTGGTCGTTGACTGTGACCGTCTCGTAGTCGAAGGACGCCGATCCCACGAGTTGGGCGGCGGGGAGCTCCTGGTCGACAGCGGCCAGGGCCTCGTCGTCCATCGCCTGGCCGTCGGCCCCGGTCACCACCAGGTTCGCCCCGTAGGAGCGGATCTCGCGGGCCATCTGCGCGGGCACGTCGACGGTGATGGTCGCCAGGCCCGACAGGGTCGTGGCGCCGATCGCGACCGCCAGGACGGCGATCAGCACCCGGGAGCGGCGGCGCAGGACGGACGAGGCGACCATCCGCCAGAACATCGCGCGTTTGGACACCGCGCTCACCTCCCGTGCAGCACTTCGGCGGCGTTGAGCCGCAGCAGGTAGCGGATCGCGGGGATCGACGCGCCCAGGACCACCAGGACCACCAGGACCGCCACCAGGGCGACGACGACGGGCGCGAAGGCGATCGCGGATCCGAAGACGGTGTAGCCGATGATCTGCGCCAGCGCGAGCCCCGCTCCGTAGCCGAGGACGCCGCCGGCCAGGCCGACGACGATGGTCTCGGTGAGGAACAGCCCGATGATCGACTTGCCCTTCGCCCCGACGGCCTTCATGAGCCCGATCTCGCTGGAGCGCTCCATGACGCCGGCGGTCACCAGGTTCGCGATCGCCAGCGCCGAGGCGACGAGGGCCAGGGCGGTCACCAGCACCATGAGGAGCTGGGTCTTCTCCAGGATCGAGCCCTCGGATTGGGCGACTTGGCGGACGGGGCGCGCCACGGAGTCGGTCATGACCTCCTCGATCTGGTAGGCGATGGAGGACACGTAGGCGGTGCAGTACCAGGTCTCCTTCTCGGACACGGACAACGACTTGGGGTTCTTCGCGGCCTTGCGCGCCAGGTCGTTGTCGGGGGTGGTCAGGGCCGACACTTCGACGCTGCCCACCGCCCCCTGGCGCCCCAGGAGCTCCTGGACGAGGCCCAGCTGGGCGTAGACGGCGTGGTCGGAGTCGTCCCCGGCGGTGAACACGCCCCGCACGACGACGTCGCGGGCCGCGGAGGGGCCGGTCAGGGAGATCGTGTCGCCGACGCGCACGCCGTGGGCCGAGGCGTAGGCGGAGCCGACCACCGCGCCCGCCTCGTCGGAGTCGTCGGGCCACGAGCCCTCGATGCTCCACCAGCCCCGCAGCTTGTCGAGGCCGGTCTGCACGCTCTCCTCGGTGGGCAGGTCGAGGCGGTGGGAGAACCAGGTCCCCGTGACGGTGACGGCGCCCCCGTCGGCTCCGGTGGCGGTGGTGGGCAGCAGCGGGGCGAAGTCCAAGATGTTGTAGGTCCAGAAGATCGTCTTGATCTTCACCAGCTCGTCCTCGCGCAGGTACGCCTGCTGCTGCGCGGGTCCCTGCGTGGAGTAGAGGTCCTGCAGGACTGCGGCGCCCTGGGGGCGCACGACGATGTTCGCGCCATAGCTCTTGAGCTCCTGGTTGACTTTGTCACCCACGTTGAACATGACGGAGAGCATGGAGGTGGCCACGCAGGCGCCCAGCGCCACCGTCAGGGCGATCATCGCGTGCCGGTTGCCGCGCCTGGTGAGCGCGCCCTTGAGCATTCGGAAGAACATGGGCCCTACTTCGCGAAGACCGGCGCGGCCGCCTCGAGGGCGGACACGGGAACGGTGAGCGTGCCGTTGCCCACCTCGTACTCGATGGGGATCGGGTTGCACCCGCCCTTGAAGCCGATGGTCGCGATGTTCATCGCCACCTCGCACAGCTTGCAGATGACTTTCCCGTCCTTCTCGTAGTAGCCGGTGGGGCCGCAGATCTCACAGGCGTCCAGGCCGACGCCGAAGGACGAGCCGGACTTCTGGATGACGATGAAGCGGACTTTCACGCCTGTGGAAGTCGTGTACTCGTAGCGGTGCAGGTGCCCGTCGGAGACGGCGCTCAATTCGATGGTGGCGTGGTCGTCGACGACGGAGTAGGACTCGGGCGCGGAGAGCTCGACCTCCTGGGAGCCGATGGCGACGCCGACGGTGATGAGCAGCGCCCCGCACAGGTAGCCGATCGCGGCGCTGCCGGCCATCGCCTTGTACAGGCGGGCGCGGGCGCGCGCCAGGCGCCCCTCGGCCGGGTTGGCGCCCTCGCGGGGGATGGAGCGCGAGGCCCACCACGTGATGACCGTGACCGCGCCGAGGGCGGCGGCGGCGGCCAGGGTGAAGACGGCCTCGTGGTTGATGAGCCATGAGACCGCTGAGAACACGTCGGCGGGCAAGGAGATGAGCCGCTTCGCCTTGAGGACGCGCACGATCATGAGGATGTGCGCCAGCCCCAGCGACGTGATGACCAGGACGGCCGGCCACACGCGGGCGGACAGGGAGCACAGGCGGTGGGACAGCCATCCGAGGACGGCGCACAGCACCCATGCGAGCGCGTAGCCGGTGATCGCCATGACCGCGGTCGTCGAGTAGAGCTCCACCCCGCCCGATAGCATCATGACGCCCTGTGTCATGGCAGTGGGGAGTGCCCTGAAGAGCGCGAACGCGATGTAGAGGGCCGCCACTGCCCTCAGCGCGCCGTCCCCGGACAGCGGGTCGGCGGGGTCCGCGCCGCTCGCGCGCACGAGGCGCGCCCTGCGCAGGAACAGGGCGATGAGCGCAGCGGCCGCGACGACCGCCACGGGGAGCGTGACGAGGCCGATGCTCTGGCGGTTGAGGGATTTGGGCGCGACGGTGGCGACGACGGTGAGGGCCAGTGAGGCGGCGGCGCCGGCTCCGATGCCCCCCCAGACCGCCAGGGCGCGGGCGCGCCGTCCGCTGCGGCCGCGCCCGGCCGCGGGGACGAGGCGGATCGTGGCCCCGACGGCGAGCATTGTGAGCAGGAGGCTCAGGGTCGCCTCACTGAGCTGCTGAAGCATCAACGGTCCTTTCCTGGCTGAGGGGGGCCTGCGCCCCCCTCGTCAGCAGTGTAGTGCCCCGTGCGGGCGCGGGCCGGGGATGGTCTCCCCGGCCCGCCTGGTCCTCACCAGTCGACGGAGGTGGGATCCCACTGCCAGTCCTTGAACTCGGCCTTGAGGGGCTCTTGCCAGAACCGGCCCTTCACACCGGTCTTCTCGTCGGTGTGGAGCAGCCAGCCGTTGGTCTCCGGGGACTTGATCGTGAAGGTCACGTCGTAGGTGCCGGCCTCGAGCTTGGGCAGGTTGATGCCGTAGTGGGGGCCGTCCGAGGCGTTCATGGGCATGAAGGTGCCCTCCTGGACGACGGTTCCGGACTTGTCCGCGATCTGGTAGTCGACGGTGAGGGCGGGGATGAAGTCGCCCGCGCCGTAACCGAGGTCGTTGTCGGCGACGGCCGAGATGTCGGCCTCCATGTGCATCGAGGAGTCCTTCGCCGGTGTGCTCACGGCGGGCTCCATGTCGACGGGCTGGAAGTAGACGCCGCCCACTTTGAGGGGGCCGACGAACACGTCGTCGCCCAGGGGCAGTTCCTCGAAGCCGGCGTCCTCGCCCGGCTTGGCTCCGTCGTCCGCGGCGGACTGGGAGGCGGGGGGGTTCGCGCCGTTGTTCGAGTTGTTCGAGTTGTTGGAGTTGGAGGAGCAGGCGGCGAGCGTGCCCGCCAGGGCGATCGCGGCGGCCGCGGCCCCGATTCGGGCGAGGGAGCGCTTCATGGGAGGGTTCTCCTGATCGGTGTTGTGGATGTCAGTCGGCCTTCGCGTCCGGGGCGCCCTCCGCCCCGCCGCTGGCGCGGGCGAGGGAGCGCTTCCCGAAGACGTACAGGCCGACGATAATGATGAGAACCAGCGCCTGGGCGACCAGGTTCTCCACTCGGGGGTAGATCCCCAAGAGGTCTACGGTCGGGAAGCCGTTGACGTAGGTCAGGGAGAGCACGTCGGCTTCCTGGAGCTCCTTGACGCCCGACCCCGTGAAGGTGAAGGCCATGAGGGCGAGCAGCAGGGAGGTGATGGTGAAGAAGGGGCGCAGGGGGATGCGCAGGGCGGCGAACTGGATGAGCAGGTAGACGACGACCAGGACCACGAGGCCGACCCCGAGGCCCGCCCACACGTAGCCCGTGCGGTCGCCCGCGCTGGAGACGATGGGCACGTAGAAGAGGATCGTCTCGGCGCCCTCGCGCAGGACGGCCAGGAAGGAGATGAAAGCGAGGCCCAGCAGCGATCCCCTGGTGAGCGAGGCGTCGGTCTGGTCGCGGATGTACTTCTCCCACGCCTTGTCGGAGGACTTGTGGATCATCCAGTTCGACACCCAGATCAGCATGGCGACGGCGAAGAGCGCGGCGACCCCCTCCAGGAGCTCCTGGTTGGCCCCCGCCAGGGAGGTGAAGTAGTTGAAGAGGAAGGCGAGCAGGGCGGAGAGCCCGAGGGCGATGGCGACCCCGGACCACACGACTCGCGCCTTGTCCTTGTGCCCGGACTTGCCCAGGTAGGCCAGGACCGCGGCGACGACCAGGATGGCCTCCATGCCCTCGCGGAGGATGACGAGCAGGGCGGGCACGAAGGCGCTGAGCCACGGCGTGGTCTGCGAGGCGGCGTCGGAGGCGGCCTGCCCGGTGTACCCGTCCAGGGTGTTGGCGTCCTCGCGGATCGCGTTGGTGAGGGTGGCGGCGTGGGAGTCGACGCCGGCGCCGTCGCCCTCGGCCATCGCCTTCTTGAGCAGCGAGAACTCCATTTCGACGGCGCTGACCCGGGAACCGGAGATGCGGGCCATGACCTGCTTCTCCATACCCGTCGTCTCGTAGTTCTTGTAGTAGGCGTCGTTGACGCCCTCCTTGCCCTTGGCGGCGTCGCCGGCCTTGTAGTCGGCCACCGCCTGGTCGATGATCCCGTTGATCTGCTTGGCGGTCTGCCCCCAGGCGCCGGGGCTGTAGTCGGCGGAGCCCGCGCCCGACGACCCCGAGGCCGGGGCGACTCCGTCGAGTTTCGCCGCGTCCTCGGCGATGCACTGCTTGAGGGTGGCGGCGTGGGAGTCGACGCCGGCGCTGTCGCCGGATCCCATGGCCTGCTTGAGCAGGGAGAACTCCATCTCGACGGCGCTGACCCGGGAACCGGAGATGCGGGCCATGACCTGCTTCTCCATGCCCGTCGTCTCGTAGTTCTTGTAGTAGGCGTCGTTGACGCCCTCCTTGCCCTTGGCGGCGTCGCCGGCCTTGTAGTCGGCCACCGCCTGGTCGATGAGGGAGGCGATGGTGGCGGAGACCTCCTGCCACGTCTGCGGGTTGGCGGCGCGCGCGGGGGCGGCCCAGAGCACTGCGGCGAGCACGGCCATCACGATGACGGCGAGCCCTTTCGTGCTCTGCCGCATCGCGGCCTTGGTAGTCGTGGTGACGAGCGCGCCCACGGTCTTGCCTCCTGGTCGGCGGGCCGGTCGGCCCTGTTGGGATTTCCGCGTCCAAGCGTAGCCACGTTGCCATGAGGGCGTAAATATTAAAGTAAGCACGACCTGAATTGTTACCAATGCCGACGGACGCCTAGCCCCGACTCCGCACCCGTTTAACGGACCTTAGTCCCACAGTTGCGGATCAGCCCCACGACCACCCGTCCGCCCGGCGCCGCAGCCCCGCCACGCGTCCGAACGTCCGAGCCGCCATAGGCCCGTGTGATCCATTGGACAACGAACGGGGCCGTGGCCGGAGGCGCCGGCCACGGCCCCGCCGCGTCGCCTCACGCGGACGCCGGGCTCACTCCTCGACGCGTTCCGCGACCGCCGCGCGCCCCGCCTCCAGGCGGGCCACCGGGACGCGGAACGGCGAGCAGGACACGTAGTCCAGGCCCACCCGGTGGAAGAAGTGGATGGACGAGGGGTCGCCGCCGTGCTCGCCGCACACGCCCAGTTTGATGCCGGGCTTGGTGGAGCGGGCGCGGCGCACGCCCTCGGCCACCAGGGTGCCCACGCCGTGGACGTCGATGGACTCGAAGGGGGAGACGCCGAAGATCCCCGCCTCGATGTAGCGCGGGAAGAACACGCTCTCCACGTCGTCGCGCGAGAACCCCCACACGGTCTGGGTGAGGTCGTTGGTGCCGAAGGAGAAGAAGTCGGCCTCCTCGGCCAGGTCCTCGGCGGTCATGGCGGCGCGCGGCAGCTCGATCATGGCGCCGATGGTGATGCCGGACAGGTCGGCGCCGCGCTGGGCGGCGACCTGGGCGATGATCGCCTCGCCCTCCTCGCGCACCAGCTGGAGCTCGCGCACGGAGCCGACCAGCGGCACCATGATCTCCGGCTCGGGGCGCAGGCCGCGCGCGACCAGCTCGGCCGCGGCCTCGCACAGGGCGCGCATCTGCAGGGCGAACAGGCCGGGCAGGTAGATGCCCAGGCGGACGCCGCGCAGGCCCAGCATGGGGTTCTGCTCGTGCATACGGCGGACCTCGGCCAGCATCGCCTCGTCGGCGGGATCGAGGGTCCCGGTGGCCTTGCCGACCGCGACCCTGGTCTCCAGGTCGACCAGCGCGGGCATGAACTCGTGCAGCGGCGGGTCGATGAGGCGCACGGTCATGGCCTTGCCGTCCATGACCTCCAGCATCTCCAGGAAGTCCTGCTTCTGGAGCCTCTCCAGCTCGTCGAAGGCCGCCTGGCGCTCGGCGGAGCCGGGGGCGGAGAGGATGGCGCGCTCGACCAGGGGGCGGCGCTCGCCCAGGAACATGTGCTCGGTGCGGCACAGGCCGATGCCCTCGGCGCCGAACTCGATGGCGCGCTTGGAGTCGAGGGGGGTGTCGGCGTTGGCGCGCACGCGCAGGCGGCGGACCTCGTCGGCGTGGGAGAGGATGAAGTCCACGGCCCCGACGAGCTCGCGGGTGCCCTCGTCGTCCCCGGCGGCCGCCAGCCCCGCCTCGAGGCCCTGGGCGAGGTAGGTGGTGACGGGCGAGTCGGTGACGGGCACCTCGCCGCGGAAGATCTCGCCGGTCTGCCCGTCGATGGCGATGATGTCCTCGCCCGTCAGGACCAGGTCGCCGATCGTGACGGTGCCGGCCTCGGAGTCGATCTCGAGGGCCTCCGCGCCGCACACGCAGGTCTTGCCCATGCCCCTGGCCACGACGGCGGCGTGCGAGGTCTTGCCGCCGCGCGCGGTGAGCACGCCCTCGGCGGCGACCATGCCGGGCAGGTCGTCGGGGTTGGTCTCGCGGCGCACGAGGACGCACTTGACGCCCGCTTCGGCGGCGGCCTCGGCCTGCGCGTTGTCGAAGACGATGCGTCCGACTGCGGCGCCCGGCGACGCGGCCATACCGGTGGCGACCAGTTCCTTGTCAGCCTTGGCGTCGAACTGCGGGAACATCAGCTGGGTGAGCTGGTCGCCGGTGACGCGGCCAAGGGCCTCGTCGCGGGTGATGAGCTTCTCCTCGCGCAGCTGCACGGCGATGCGGAAGGCGGCCGCAGCCGTGCGCTTGCCGACGCGGGTCTGCAGCATCCACAGTTTGCCGCGCTCGATGGTGAACTCAATGTCGCACATGTCGCGGTAGTGGGTCTCGAGTTTGCGCATGATGGAGCGCAGCTCGTCGTACACGGGCTTGTTGATGCGCTCCAAGTCGGCCAGGGCCAGAGTGTTGCGGATTCCTGCGACGACGTCCTCGCCCTGCGCGTTCTCCAGGTAGTCGCCGTAGACGCCGGAGTGGCCCGAGGAGGGGTCGCGGGTGAAGCACACGCCCGTGCCGGAGTTCTCGCCCATATTGCCGAACACCATGGTGCAGATGTTGACGGCGGTGCCCAGGTCGTGGGGGATGCGCTCGCGCCGGCGGTAGATGCGGGCGCGCTCGGTGTTCCAGGAGCGGAACACGGCCTCGATGGCCATGTCCATCTGGGTGCGCGGGTCCTGGGGGAAGTCCTGGCCGGTCTGGTCGCGCACGATCCCCTTGAAGGTGTCGACGAGGCCGCGCAGGTCGTCGGCGGTCAGTTCGGTGTCCCCTTTGACGCCGCGCTCGGCCTTGAGGGAGTCGAGGGCGTCGGAGAAGAGGTCGCCGTCGATGTCGAGCACCGTCTTGCCGAACATCTGGATGAGGCGGCGGTAGGAGTCCCACGCGAAGCGCTCGTTGCCCGACACCTTGGCCAGGCCGATCACGGACTGGTCGTTGAGGCCGATGTTGAGGACGGTCTCCATCATGCCCGGCATGGAGAACTTCGCGCCGGAGCGCACGGAGACCAGCAGGGGGTTGTAGGGGTCGCCGAGGTGGCGCTCCATCTGGTCCTCCACGCCGCGCAGGGCGGTGGTGACCTCGGTGGACAAGGACTCGGGGACGACGGATCCCTGCAGGTAGGCGCGGCACGCCTCCGTGGTGATGGTGAACCCGGGGGGGACCGGCAGGCCGAGCTTCGTCATCTCGGCGAGGTTCGCCCCCTTCCCCCCGAGCAGGTCCTTCATGGACTTGTCGCCCTCGGAGAAGTCGTACACGTACTTGACCATCGTGGTCCTCAGCTTCCGTTCGTCATCGACCGGCCCAGCACTGGGCCGCTGCCGCCGATAAGTGTACATGGGATCAGGGACCAAGGTCACTTCCGGCGGGGCGCCGCGTCGTTGGACGGCGCGGGGGCGGGCCCCGGAGGGCCCGCCCCCGCGCTCGAGGGGCTCAGCGGACTCTGAACTCGATGGTGGTGCCCTCGCCGACGTCGATCAGGTCGCCGTCGTTCAGGGCGATGGTGACCATCGGGGTGACGTCCTGGAAGCTCCCGTCGGCGTGGCGCAGGATCGTGCCGTTCGCGGATCCCAGGTCCATGAGGGACCACGCCCCAGGGGCCGTCATCATAACGGCGCAGTGGGAGCGGGAGATCTCGGTCGCGGGGCTGGGGACGCGCAGGACGGTCGCCACGGGGCGCCCGGTGAGGGCACGGGCGTCGGGGTCCCGGCCGATGATGACATCGCGGCTGACCTCCACGGGCACGGTGCCGCCGTGGATGAGGAAGGCGACGGGGGCGGAGGGGCCGACGTTGTGGGGGGCCCGGCGCGCCTGGGTGGCCTCCGCGTTCATCCCCGCCAGCACGTCGGGGGCGATCTCCTCGTAGGAGTCCTCCGCGGGCGGGGGCGCTGTGGCGACGGGGGGCCGTGCCGCCGGGGGCCGCGTTGCCGGGGGCCGCGTTGCCGGGGGCAGGGCGACGGGCGGCTGGTCGACGAGGGTCCGGGCCATGGAGTCCTCCTCGTCGGCCCCGGCGGGCGCGGGCCCCTGGGGGGCGCTATCGGCCGGGGGGGCGGAGTCGGTCCCGGCGCCCTGCCCGGACCCGGCGCCCTGCTCGGACGGGGCCTCCTGCCCCTGTCCGGGGGCGGCGCCGTCCTCGGCGGAGTCGGCCGCGTGCCTGGGGCGCTCCCTGGAGATCCTGGTCGCGGACGAGTCGTCGGAGGGCATGGTCGCGACGACCTGCTCGGCGACGACCGCCAGCGATTCGGCGGCGGGAGCGGAGGCGCGCTCGTCCTTGTTGAGGGTCGCGAGGAACTTCGCCTCGGCCGCGGCCACGTCGTACGCCTCGTCGTCCTTGGGCGACTCGGGGACCACGGCGACCGGGCGCTGGGTCGGCGTCTCCGTGGAGTGGATGAGGAAGCCCATGGTGTCGACGGGCAGCGAGGCGAGGGCCTCCAACTCGTCCAGGGACCGGCCGATGCGGATCTCCCCCGCTTCGACTCGGTCGGCGGCGGGCACCATCCAGGTGACCTCGTCGCCGTCGACGATGGCCGCCTCGAAGGTCTGCCACTCCCCGGGGTTGAAGGGCCAGGCCCAGATGGGGTCGGTCCACACCTGCTCGGCGATCTGCCCGGCGCTGCGCATGCGCAGTTGGATGGCGCCGAGGACCGTGAGGTAGGGCTGCTCGCCGGCGCAGTCGAGCAGCAGCGCGCTATCGCCGTCGGCCTGGACCTGGGCGAGCCACGTCTGCGTGTCCGCGCGGCCCCAGACGACGTCTGCGGCGCCATCGGCCAAAGACAGTGGCACGAGGGCCGCGCCGAGCGGCCCCATCACGAGTATCGCGCCCTGGCCCCGGCACAAGAAGCGACCAATCTGAAGCATCAGTTACTGCCTTTTCTCAGTGGAGTCCGGCGCGTCGTGCGGGTCGACGCGGGGCGGACTGGTTGGATGACTCGGGTCATTGCGTGCGGATCCGATGTTAGTCGGGACGCACTTGCTGCGTAAACTACCACGGCGGTCGCGTTATCACGAGTCCCAGCGGACAGCGCGGCGCTCACGAGGTGGTCCGCGACGCCCTGGGGCCCGTGCCCCGCGGTCACGATCGAGCACATCTGCACGTCCGTGAGCACTCCGTGGATACCATCAGAGCATACGACGGCGTAGTCGCCTTCGCACAGGGGCATGAGGGTGTAGTCGGCGCTGACGGAACCGGTGAGCCCGCCGCCCAGGGCCTTGGTGACGACGTTGGACGGCGGGATGATCTGGGGGGTCCCCAGTTCTTCCGCCATGTCCCGCGCCTCCTGCACGGCCGAGTGGTCGTGGGTGATCGGACTGATCCGACCGTTGCCGACCACGTAGACGCGGGAGTCGCCGATATTGAGGGAGAGCCAGTAGGGGCCTTCGTCCGTGTCCAGGGCGAGGACGCCGGTGAGCGTGGTGCCCGGGGCGTTCTGCGCGTCGTCGGCCCCGGCGAGGGCGTTGACGCGCTCCCCCGCTTCCTCGACGGCCTCGGAAAGGTCCACGAGGTCCGCGGCGCGGTCCCCGAGGCGCTCCTCACTGAGGTACTCGCACAGGGTCTGAACGGCGGTCCTCGAGGCGCGGGCCCCGCCGAGGTGGCCGCCCATGCCATCGGCCACCGCGAAGAAGGGGGGAGCGGCGAGCCACGAGTCCTCGTTCTCGCTGCGCACCGGGCCGATATCGGTGGCCGCCCCCCATTGCAGGACTAATTCGCGGTTATGCTCCCCCGCCGTCATAACGGACTTCTTTCTCTCGCACTGCTCATGGCACGTCGACGCATGCGCGTATGGGATCGGACGCGCGTCTGGTGACGACTGCTACGGTAGCGATATCCACGCAGTTCCTGCCACTCGCAGCGGGAAGGGTGACGGTCGTGCCCTCCGTGGTGCCGTTCTTGTCGCCGTCCGGACCGGTGGCCGCGTAGGAGTACTCGACGGTCGTCGACGAGGTGTTCTCCGGCGCGCTCCACGTCCATGTGATCGTCCCGTCGGCGTAGTCGCCGGCCAGGCCGGTGACGACCGGGGGCGGCTGGCCGACGGGGTCGGCGGTCTCGCTGCCTGTGCTGGGCGTCTCGGTGCCGGGGACGCGGTTGACGGTCCCCTGCTGGGTGAGGATCGCGGTGATCAGGCCCGCCGTCACCAGCGCGCCGACCAGGAAGAGGATGAGGATCGTCGCGAAGGGCGTGCGCTTGGAGCGCTCGGGCTCCTCCTGCTTCTTGGCCGACTCGGGGGCGGCCTCGGCTCCGTCGGCGCGCTCGACCTCCCAGGAGTCGGCGACGGGCGCGGCGGGGACCTGGTCGCCGAAGTCGTACTTCAGCGCCCGCATCCGGGTGCCCTCGGGGTCGATGCGCACCGCGCCGCGCAGGCGGGTCTTGGCGTCGATGGCGTCGCTGGTCAGGCCGAAGACCGCGTTCGTCTTCGACTCCTTGACCTCCATCTTGGTCACGGGCAGGCCCATGGCCCGCTGCACGCTCTGGAGGCCCTCGCCGAAGGCCTGGGCGGTGGGCGTGCGCTTGTCCGGGTCGATGTCCAGCGCGGCGCGCAGGACCTCCTCGAGCTCCGGCGGCGCGTCGGCCCGCCCGAGGGAGCGGATGCGCCCGCGTTGGACGCGCATGGCGATGCTGGCGGCGGAGTTGTCGCCGATGGGGTCTTCGAAGGGGCTGCGCCCTGTGACGAGCGTCCACGTGGTGGAGGCCAGCGCCCACACGTCCTGCTGGGGGGTGGCGGGGTTGGAGGCGTCCTGCTGCTCGGGGGGCGCCCACAGGACGGAGAAGCCGTCGAACGCGCCCACTTCCAGCTCCCCTTTGGGCGAGGCGACGCCGAAGTCGGCCAGGACGGGCTGGCCGTAGGCGTCGAGCATGATGTTGGAGGGCTTGATGTCGCGGTGGACGTAGCCCTGGCGGTGGAAGACCTCGACGCCGCCGCAGATCTGGATCATGAAGTCGAGGGCGCGGTCCAGTGCCATGGGCTTGGCGCGCACCTGGGACAGGACGTCGGCGACGGGGCAGTACTCCATGACCAGGTAGGCCCGCCCGTCCGTGGTGGTGCCGACCCCGTGCAGCTCGACGACGGCGGGGTGCCCCGCCAGCAGGGTCATCGCGTCGGCCTCGCGGTGGAGCTCCTCGGTCCCCCGCGCGTCCCCCTGGGCGCGCACGATCTTGACGGCGACATCGCGCGAGGGCAGCGCCTGGTGGTACAGGTAGACATCGGCGAAGCCCCCCATGCCCAGGGGCCGCACGAAGCGGAACCCGGGGATGGCGGGGCCCGGTACCACCATGCCCGCGGTGCTCATCCCTGTTCCTTCCTGCGCCGCCGGGCCTGGGCGGCGTTGCGGCGCACCGAGCGCAGTGAGAGGGCGCGGCGCGCGCGCTGGATCGGGCCAGTCGTGCGGCGCACTTGGGCGCGCAGGGAGGCGAAGTCCTTCCAGGCGGCGTTGACGTGCTCGCGGGTCGCGCCGTTGTGCGCGAAGTTCGCGATGTCCGCGCGGCGGGCGATGGCGACAGCGGTGGGCACCTCCTGCTCGAAGGGCGTCCACCCGGCGATGACGGCCGCGTTGGCGCCGGAGGGGGCGGCCACCAGGTCGAAGGCGTTGGGCTCGACGATGTCCTGGTCGCCCGACCACTGCCGCGACAGCGACCACGCCGCCTCCTGGCGCGTCTGCCCGGCCTCGACCCAGATCCCGGCGTCGGCGGCCAGGTCCACGACCTCGTCCCAGGAGCCCAGCAGGGCGGCGGCGGGCTCGGCCCGTCTGCGTCTGCGCCTGCGCAGGGCCTTGTACACGACCACGCCGATCACGGGGCCGAAGAGCAGTAGGAACAGGCCCGTGCCGCCCAGGATGAGGCCCCACGGCAGCGAGGCGCTGTCGGGTTTGTCGGTGTCCGCGTTCTGGTCGCGGACATTGGGGGGCAGTTCGACGGGGGGCTTGGGGGGGTCGGGCGGCTGGAGCACTTGCGGGCGCGGGACCGTCTTGGGCTTGGGGACCTGGGTCTGCGGGGTCTTGTCGCGCGGGGGCGTCGGGTCGAAGACCCCCCACATGCCGTCCTTGAACTCGACCTCCACCCACACGTGCAGGTCGGCGCCGAACAGTTTCACGGTGCCGCGCCGGTTGTGGCCGTCCGCCCCCTCGGCCGGGTAGGCGCCCATGACGACGCGGGCGTTGATGCCCTTGGAGTGGAGGATGAGGGCCATGAGCGCGGCGTACTGCTCGTCGTCCCCGATGAGGTCGGGGGCTTTGAGCATGCGCTCGAGGCGGTCGGTGCGCACGCCCGGCCTGGATTGGACGGTGTTCTCCTGGAGGTAGAAACCGTTGCCGGACAGGTAGTGCTCGATGGCGCGCGCGGTGGCCAGGGGCCCGTCCGCGTTCTGGGTGGCCTCCAGGGCCAGGCTCTCGAGGCCCTGGGGGAGGTTCTTGTCCGAGTTGGTGAAGGACGCGGCGGGCAGGCCCTCCAGCTCGTCGTCCGTCGCCGCGTCGGCGAAGGACGTTTCGACGGTGTAGGCCATCTGCGGCGAGGGGCTGGTGGTGAGCGCCGTGTTCGCCCATTGGTCGAAGTGGAGGCCCTCGCGCTGCGCGCCCGCGGCGCCGTCCGTGAAGACGATGTTCTCGGGCCGTCCGAGGACGGGGACCCAGGGGCCGCGGAGCTTGTCGGTGGTGACGCTGATGGACGCGGTGGCGGTTCCCGCCCGCCCGGGGATGGCGGTGCCGACGGGGATGTAGCCCTCGGAGGCGGACTCGCCGGCGACGGACATGCCGAAGGTGGTCCCGTCGTAGACGTCCATCGCCGCGATCCGCACGCGCTGCCCGTCGGGCAGTTCGGAGACGGTGATGAGGGCGTCGTCCTTGAGGTCGGTGGAGTAGTGGCGGAATGCGGACAGCGGCGACGGGTAGGTGCGCACGTCGAGGGGCGGGTCGACCAGGTCGCGCCCGACGACGCGGCCGGGCAGGGGCGACAGCGCGATCGTGACCGGCACGGCGACGGCGACGCCCGCGGCGACTATGGTGAGCGCTCCGGCGACGCGCCGCCCGGCGTAGACGGTGGAGCGCATCCGTCCGCCCGCTGCCCCTCCCGCGGGGGCGGGCGCCGAGTCGGCGCGGCCCGCCAGGACGTCCTGTCCGAGGCGGAGGCGCTGGCGCTGGGCGGCCCACGCCCACCAGCCCACGAGGACCACCCACCACGCGGCGACCGCCCATGCGGGCTGTTCCTGGCCGCTGGGGCCGAAGAAGATGGCGACGAAGCCCATGATCCCCATGGGCAGGGTCCCGGCGACCGGCCGCCCGAGGCGGATGGTGATGAGGGAGGAGAGGGTGCCCGCGAGCAGCCCTGTGATCCACGGCACCACCGCGGGACCGGAGTAGGCGGAGATCGGGGGCGTCAGGGTGAGCAGGTCCTTCCAGCTGCGCCACACGCCCAGGACCAGGACTTGGAGGGTCTGGCCGGTGGGCACGAACCCGTTGGCCAGCGTCTGGGGCAGCGCGGCGTAGCCGCCCAGCAGCAGGTAGACCGCCGCCACCGCGGCGAGAACGCTGAGCAGGTCCCAGTGCCAGCGGCTGGCGGCTGTGCCGATCGCCAGGCCCGCGACGGCCCCCGCGCCCGCGGCGAGGAGCCCCTGGCCGTTGCCGAAGACGGGCTCGAAGGCCAGGGCGGGGCCGGCGGCCAGCACCGCCAGCACGAGGACCGACCACCCCGGCAGGGCGGGGCTGGGCCGCCGCAGTCTTTCGGTGAGGCTGCGCAGGCGCGCGCGCGTGGTCCTGGCGCTGCCGTAGCGCCCCGAGGGCACCGCGGTGGCCGCCCAGGCGACGTTCTCGCCGGGGGCGGGGGGCGGGGGGACCTCCTCGGCGGCGGCGCTGTGCACGCGTTTCCGTGTGATCTCGATGGATTCGCTCACGTCAGGCCTCCGGCGATGATCAGCCTGGGCAGGTCCTTGAGGGTGGGGCAGTCGAGCAGGACGCCGCCGCCCACGGCGCTCCTGCCCCGGTCGGCGGAGGGGTCGATGCGCACGATCGAGACGGGGACGTCCACGGGCGTCAGGCGGGACAGGTGGGCGGCCTGTTCGTCGGTGGTGGAGGCGGGCACGACGATGGTGACCGCGGAGGCGCCGGGGCGGTCGTCGATGACTTCGCGCACCCGGCGGAAGAAGTCCCCTCTGGGCGCGGTCCCCAGCTCTGCGAGGGCGTCGAGCATCCGCATGGCCGAGGTGGTGGGGATCCACTCGGAGGCGGTCGCCACGGACACCGTCCGGGATTCGCGCAGGTTGGCCAGCCCCAGCGAGGCGACGGCGGAGACCGCGGTCTCGAAGGGGTCCTGATCCCAGGAGCCCTCCGTGTTGTCGAGGATGACGAGGTGGTGGGAGCGGTGGGTCTCCTCGTACTGGCGGACGATGAGCTTGCCCAGGCGCGCGCTGGACGCCCAGTGGACGGAGCGCTGGTCGTCACCGGGCTCGTAGTCCCGCAGCGCGTGGAAGGACACGTCGGAACTGGACAGTTTCGCGGTGACGACCCCTTCGATATCGACTTGGAAGCCTGTGGCGTCGAAGGGGACGCGCACGGTCCGGGGGTGGACGTGCAGGACGACCGGCTCCCCCCACTCCCGGACGCGGCGCACGAGGCCGAGGGGGTCGGTGCGCACGGAGCGCGCGGGGCCGACCTCGATGACGCCCCGCCGTTTGGAGCCGACCAGGAAGATGTCCTCCCATTTGCCCCGGGCGCGCAGCGGGGGGACCACGAACTCCCCGAGGCCCGCGCCGATGGGGACTTCGATGATGCCGGTGCGCGCGGAGCGGGCGCTCCCGTTGGTGACGGTGAGCTGGCCGACGGTGCTCTGGCCGGCGATGATGTGCTCGTTGGTGATGTCGATGGCGACGATGTGCGGGGGGCGCCACGCGACGCGCACTGCGGCGATGACGATGACGACCAGGCTGGCGGCTGTGATGGTGGCCGCCTCGGACCATTGGAGGGTGAGGCCGACCAGGACGGACAGGGCGACCAGGGTGAGCAGTGCCCATCCGGTGGGCGTCACGATGGACAGCCCCCGGCCGAGCGCGCGGACGACCCCCCTCACCGGCCCTCAGCTCCCGAGCGAGGGCGCGGAGACGCCGGTGAGCGCGCGCGTGATGATCCCCTGGGAGGTCGCCCCGGAGAACGCGGCGTCGGGGTCGACGACGATGCGGTGGCCCCAGACGGGCACGGCGAGGGCCTTGATGTCGTCGGGCAGCACGAAGGTGCGCCCTTGGGCGGCGGCCCACACGCGGGCGCAGCGGACCATGCCGATGGCGCCGCGGGTGGACACGCCCAGCAGCGCCGACTCGTCCTCACGGGTGGCCTCGGCCAGCGCCGCGACGTAGTCGAGGACGGCGGTGTCGGCGAAGTTGTCGGCGACGACGCGCGACCAGTGATCGATGTCGTCGCCGCCCACGACGGGGCGCAGCAGGCGGGAGCGGTCGGGGGCGGCCGATCCTGCGAGGACTTCGACCATCGCGGCGCGGGAGGGGTATCCTACGGAGGCCTTCATGAGGAAGCGGTCGAGCTGGGCCTCGGGCAGCGGGTAGGTGCCGGCCTGCTCCACGGGGTTCTGGGTGGCGATCACCATGAAGGGGGTGGGAGCGGGGCGGGAGACGCCGTCGACGGTGACCTGGCCCTCTTCCATGACCTCCAGGAGGGCGGACTGGGTTTTCGGCGAGGCGCGGTTGATCTCGTCCGCCAGGACGATGGAGGCGAAGATGGGGCCGGCCCGGAAGACCCACCGGCCGTTCGACTGGTCGTAGATGTTGACGCCCGTGATGTCGGAGGGCAGCAGGTCGGGTGTGAACTGGATGCGGGAGTGGGAGCCGTCGATGACGGCGGACAGCGCCCTGGCCAGGGCGGTCTTCCCGGTTCCGGGCGCGTCCTCGAGCAGCAGGTGCCCGCCCGAGAACAGGGAGGTGAGCGCCAGGCGCACGACCTGCTGCTTGTCCAGGACTGCGCTGGAGATGGCGTCGACGAGGCTTTTGAAGACCTGCGCGAATTCACCCGCCTGTTCGGTCGAGAGCGTCATTCATGTCCTTCCTCAAGGAATAATTCCCAACAAAGTATAGGTGCTACAGAGCACTCAGTCGTCGTCATCGTCCTCCACCCAGCAACTGGTCACATGCCGGTCCATGCCCGCGAAAGCTCCCGCTGAGGTCGCCTGGGTGGGCAGGCCCGTCACCGTCCAGTTGCCCTTGGCGTCGAGCCGCCACTTGCCGCGCTTGCGCGGGTGGTCCTCGTCCTGATAGGTGTACACGTAGCACGTGAGCGTCGCGTCCGGGGCGAACTGGTCCGCCCTGGTCGCCGAGATCCTGAACGTCCCGCACGGCGTGCCCCAGCAACTGGCCGGCCCTTCCCATGTCTCCTCGATGTACTGGGGGTCCTCCTCGGTCCACACCTCCTTCTCGACGGTGCGCTCGGCGCCCGAGGCGTTCGTCAGCGTGACCACGACCGTGTACCTGTTGAGCGGGGCGAGGCCGGAGAAGACAGCCGACGAGGGGGGCGGCGAGCCGAACTGGGGCGCAACGCCCCCCTCCTTGATCGAAGCGTGCGCCCTGACGATGTCGGCGTCCGCCGGGATGTTCCACGTCGCTTTGATGCTCGTCCCATCGGCCTTGGCCTTGACCTTGAACTTGGGCACGTTGCCGGCCTTGGGGGTCCCCGAGGCCGATGTGGCGGACGAGACGACCTTGGTCGCGTCGACTGCGGTGGCGGTCTGGCAGAAGAACAGGGTGACAGGCGTGCTGGAGGCGCCCAATCCCCCGATGACCTCCCCGTCCTCCACCTCGTCGCCAGCCGCGCACGCGGCTTCGGAACGCGCGTAGCGCAGGGTCAACTGCCTCGCCTCGTACCCGTTGCCGGGCACCTTGGCCAGGCCCACGACCTGCAGCTCACCGGTGTTGCCGGTGGGTTTGAGGACGGGCGCCGTCGGGGGCAGCGGGTTCTTGACCAGGGTGGACACGCTGATCGACGCCGCGTTCGAGTACCCGTCCGCGTTGAACACGGTGACCGTGATGGTGGCGGAGCCGCCAGAGGGCACCGACACCTCCTTCTGCGTCGCCCCCGGGCTGACCGGGTATGGCCGGGAGTCGACGGACACCGTGCCGTTCGCCCAGCCGGAGGAGTGGTGGGACCCCAACTTCCACGTCACGTTGAAGCTGGTGGTGCCGTCGCCGGTCCCCCCCACTACCATCGCCTTCAGGTCACGGGGGGGTTCCGGGGCGCTGGGGAGGGTGACCCGCGTGGAGACCGCCGCCGAGCGCCTGCTGTTCGTGTCGATCGCGACGACCGAGACCGTGTACGACTCACCAGGGGTCAGTCCGCTCCTGGTGTACCAGGTCGGGGAGGCGGGGACCTGCTCGGTGCCGCCGCCGCTGCCCGTCACGGCCACCTCGTAGTTCACGATGCCGCTGCCCTGCTGATCGGGGGCGCTCCAGTTCGCGGTGAGGCTCCCGTTGCCCGGAGTCACCTGGAGGCGCCGCACGCCGGACGGATCGGGCGAGAAGTCGAGGGTGTTCGACGGGGCTGAAGGAGCCGAGTCGCCCTTGTTGGTCCTCACGACGGCTGTGAAGGAGTGGGGCCCCGGACCGAGCGGGGAGACGAGGCAGCGCATCTGCGGCTCGCAGTCGTAGCCAGTCCCCGTGTTCACGTCGGTCACCCGGTAGCCCTTGACGACGAAGTCGGCGCCCAGATTCGCATCCGTGATCAAGAGCTCGGCGGCTCCGACCCCCTGGGCGCCGCCCCGGCTCACCGCGCGGACGCTGACGGGCGCAGCGGGCTTGGTCTGCCTGACCTTGACGGTGATGGTGTTGGAGACCGTGCGGCTGCTGTCCCCGGGCGCGTCCGTGATGCTGTACTGGTAGGTGAATTCGGCCTTCGCTGGATCGGGTGTGATGGTGACGGAAGTCCCACTCCAGGTCACGGTGCTCGCGCTCCCAGCGGCGACTCCAGGGCCGGAGTCCACCACCTGAACGGGGCCGATGGCGCCGATGACGCTCTCGGACGCCACGTCCACGGTGACCGACCCGCCGGATTCAACAGTGCGGCGGATGGCGCTGACCTGCATCTTCGGCTTCGTCGTGGAGACGACCTCGACGGGGACGGACGCCTGGACGGGGCCGGAGCCGTCGTCGACGCTCACCACGATCGAGCCCGCCGCACCGGTTGCCGTCCCCGCGGGGGCGGACACCGTCAGCGCAGTCCCGGAAACGGAGGCGGAGACGCTGTCGGGCTTGGACACCAGCGCGTATGCGAAGTCCCGGGGGTTGGCGCCGTCGGGGTCGGTGACCGCGAGCGCCAGGTTCTGCGTGACGGGGTCCTCCCCCGCGCCGACCCGGACGGGCGTGGGCGTGAGCGTGGGCGGCTGGTTCGACGCGGGCCGGACGATGAAGGTCAGGGACAGCCTGGCGCTCAGCGCCCCCGAGTCGCTGGAGGACCCGTCGGAGACGTCGAGGGAGACCGTGGCGCTGCCCGAGAAGCCCTCGCGCGCGTGGACGTCCACGGAGCCCTCCCCGTTGGCCGCGGCCTGGTCGATGCCGTTGGAGGAGACGATGGATCCGCCCTCCGACAGGCGCGCCGAGCGCCCGGGGCGCACGGTGGTGTAGTCCGCCAGGGCCAGGGTGCGGCTCTCGCCCGCTTTCATCTCGATGGGCATGCCCTCGGATCTGACCGTTGGCGGCGTGGAGTCCAGTCCGGGCACGGAGACGACCGCGGAGTTGGACAGGGAGTCGGAGTCCGTGACCGTGTAGACGACCAGGCGCCTGCTCGCCTGGGGGGTGATGAGCAGGTCCTGGCCGTCGACGACGACGCCCGGGTCGGAGGTGGTGACCACCAGGTCGGAGACGCTGCCGTCGGGGTCCTCGTCGTTCTCGGTGACCCGCACGCGCGCGGCGGAGCCGTCGGAGGGCAGTCTGTCGAAGGAGAGGGAGTCGTCGCGGGCGATGGGCGCCTTCAGGGGGGCGTTCGCGGAGACGTAGGCGGTCAGCTGCCCGCGGGAGCTGCCGCCGCGCCCGTCGGAGACGCCGTAGGACACCAGGTAGGTCCCTTCGGCCTCGGGCGTCGTGATCGTCACGAAGTCACCGGAGGCGGTGGGCGCCAGCCTGGGGTCGGAGGCCGTGAGGCCGTCCGCGTCCAGGGCGAGGGGGTCCCCGTCGGGATCCACGTCGTTGGCCAGGACGTTGACGGACACCTGGCGGCCGGGGCGCACCAGGACGGTGTCGGGCACGGCAGCGGGGTTCTGGTTGAGGGAAGCGGGGGGCGCGATGCCGACGCGGACCCGCGCGGTGCCGCGCGCGCCCCGGCGGTCCTCGACCACGTAGGTGAAGACGTCAGTGCCCGAGGTGCCCTCGGCGGGCGTGTACTCCAGCCAGGAGTCTCGCACCACCGCCGTGCCCTTGGTGGGCTGCTGGTCGGTGCCGACCAGCCACACGGAGTCCCCGTCGGGGTCGACCCCGGCCAATGGCACGGGGATGCGCGTCGTCTGTTTGCTGGCCGCCCACGCGGTGAGGGCCTTGGGCCTGGGCGGGTTGTTGGCCTCGGAGTCGGGGACCACTTCGAAGGTGACCGTCGAGGCGGCGGTGTTCCCGGAGGAGTCGATGACCGAGTAGACGACGGAAAGCGTGCCCGGGGTGCCGCCCGCTTCGATGCGGACCTCGTTCCCGGTGACGAAGGGGGTGCCGACCGAGGGGTTCGCCTCGTAGTTCAGGGTGGGTTCCACCGAGAGGCTGAGCCCCCCGGGCGAGCGGTCGTTGTCGAGGACGGAGGCGGTGCCGACGTCGCCGACGCGCACCTTGACGGTGTCGGGCTGCAGGACGGGCGGCAGGGAGGAGTTCGTCTCGGAGCCGGGGACGACGAGCACCCGGGCCGTGGCCGAGCCGTAGCCGTTGGAGACCGTGTAGGTGAAGGACACGGACTCCCCGATCCCCGCTGGCGAGCTGACGCGCAGCAGGTGGCGGTCCAGCAGGGCCACTTCGAGCCCGGAGTCAGCGGGGACGTCGACGGACTGGACCACCAGGACGCCGCCGGAGGGGTCGGTGTCGTTGCCCAGCGGCGCCACCAGAACGGATCCGCCCGCGGGCAGGACCGCCAGGTCGTCCTCGGCGATGGGCCCGGAGGCCTCGTCCGCGGGGATGACGTCGACGCGGATGATGCCGATCTTCTGATCGGCGCCGTCGGTGACCGTGTAGCTGAACTGGTAGGTCCCCTGGGCGGTCGCCGTGAAGTCGATGGTCCCGGCCTCCAGGTCGGGCAGGGCGGTGACCGAGGCGGGGGCCGAGATCCCGACGAGCCGCAGGGGATCGCCGTTGGGGTCGGTGTCGTTGGCCAGCGGGTCCAGGGTGATGGTCTCGCCCTCGCGCGCCACGTAGAAGTCGGCGTTGGCCGACGGGGCCTGGTTGCCGGGCTCCTGCACGTCGACCTTGAGCGTTCCTTTGCCCTGCGCGCGCCCGTCGGAGACGGTGAGGTCCACGGTCTTGGGACCGGCCCCCGCGCCGAGCTCGCGGATCTGCAGGGTGCCGTCCTCGGCGAATTGGACGGAGAGGCCCTCGGGGGCCTGGGCGTCCTGGAGGAAGACCTGGTCGCCGTCGGGGTCGCGCCAGTCGCCCAGGACGTTGTACTGGATCTGCGCGCCCTGCCCGATCTTGACGGTGGGGACGGTCCTCTGCTCGGGCGCGGCGTTCTCGCTCCACGGGTGGACGGAGACGCGGACGGTGGCGGAGTCGGTGTCCTGCCCGTCCGAGGCCTCGTAGGTGAAACTGGTGGACCCCGTCTGCGAGTCGGCGACATCGGTGATCTGGAGGGCGCGCCCTCCCCGCGTGGAGACGATCGTCCCGAAGCCGGGGCTGGAGGTCGCGCGGGCGGTGAGGACGTCGCCGTCGGAGTCGGAGTCGTTGTCCAGGACGGTCAGCAGGGTGGAGCGCCCGGGGCGGACGCCGAACTCGTCGTCCTCGGCGTCGGGCGGGGTGTTCTGCTCCTTGCGCTCGGGGTCTTCGACTTCGTCGATGAGGTCGGTGGTCTGCTCCTCCTCCTCGGACTCGGCGAGCTGCTGCTCGACTTCGTCCCAGTTGTCGACGATGGTCATATTCTCGTCGGGCAGCCACACGGATCCGAGGGCCACGTCGTTGAGGACGATGGCGGAGCGGTTGGTGCGGAAGACGACTTCGCGAGCGGATTTGAGGGTGTCGACGACGTCGTTGGTGTCCTTGCTGGGATCGGCGCACGAGCGCAGGTAGGCGCCGCTGCCGGACCATGCGCCGTAGGCGCAGCCCATGTGCCACACGGGGGCGGCGGGGCTCCCGCTGGCGCCCGTGTCGACGACGGAGGGCTCCCCGCCTTTGAGGGGCACTCCGACGAGGCTCGTGGGGGTGGCCAGGTAGACGGAGTCCGCGTCGGCGCCGGGCTGTTGGAGCACGGCGCCGGGCGCGATGCCGTAGTCGGTGAGGCTGTACGCCTGACCGTTCGGCAAGTACAGAATATTGCCCGTGGTATCGAATGCGACCGGATGATTGCCGACCGCCGTCATCGCGAGGGTCGCGGCGGGGTCGATCCCCTTGATCCGGGACTTATTGACCGACTGGACGGTTCCTTTTGGTGCGACTGTGACCAGAGTGCCGTCCGAGGCGCTGAGAGAGAACGCGGTGCCGTCGACGGCCACCGTCGAGGCCCCCGCGCCCTCGCCGCTGTCGAGCGCGGCCCCGTCCCCCAGGTCCGCGGCGACCGGGCCCTTCGCGCTGGTCACCCAGAAGGTTCCCTCGGCGGGATTGTAGACGCCGAGGGTGTCCCCGCCCTGCGTGGCGACCGCCCCCGAGGGGAGCGGGGTCGCCGAGCCGAGCGCCACGGCGGTGACGTTGATGGGGGCGATCGTCGAGGTCGCCCGGTCCGTCATAGTGACCGTCTCGCCGGCCTGCCCGATGTCGAAGTTCGCGGACTCCGCCCTCAGGGCGCCGTCGAGGACGCGGGCGTCGTAGTTGAGATGGCCGACCATCTGTTTGGATTTATCGATGACCCAGATGCCGCCGTCGTCCACATCGACGTGGGTGACCTCCATGCCCTTGTACAAGAGACCAAGGACCGACACGAACAGCACCACAGTGATGACGAACAGCGCAGGCATCCGGCGCTTCATGCCTCTCACAGCGCATCCCCACCTTTCATCACGTGCCGCTGGTCGGATTTCAGGCCCATCTCCCTAGTGTCGCACGAGTCGTTACTCCATAGAGAGTTGCCAGGTAAGCGTTTCGGACCGGGGTACACACTAATTAACGCGGGGTCCCACTGCCATTCGACAAATCCGACCACTGCCCATCATGCCGGAGCGGGCGCGCCCCCGAGGCGGACTTTCGCCCCGATCACCAGCCACAACGGGAGTGAAAGTAATCAAATAATGAATTGTCTCACCAGGTGGGATCCTGGGCCCGGACCGTGCTCCGTCTGCCGTTGACGGCACCAGCGGCCAGGCCCAGCCGCACAGGGGCCCGGCCCGAGGGACGAGGAGGCCTCCGGGCAGGGCACGGGACGGCCCGCGCCGCCCGCGCGCGGGCCTCACTTGCCCAGGGTGAACTCCCTGGTCACATTGACGTTGGCGGCCTCCGCCTCGTTCTCGACGAGTAGCGTCAGCGTGTAGCCGCTGAGGGAGCCGCCCCCGGACCCGGTCTTCGGTGCGACCGTCCACGACGAGTAGTACTCGCAGTCGGCGTCCGTGCACAGGTCGATGGACCGGTCCCCGACCCGCCAGTTGGTGGCGTTGGACATCAGGGGGGCGATGCTCTGGTCCATGACGACCGTCTTATCGTCCTTGAGCTGGAACTTCCCCCCCTTCGCGGAGGGGTCGTCGAGGACCAGTTCGGCGCCGACCACAGCATCGACCTGGTTCGCCTCGGTGAGGATCTTCTGCTTGTCCCCCTCCGACGCCTGGTCCATGCGGCTCTGGTAGTCCGCTTTCGTCCCGGCCCCGAGGTTCTCGAGCTGGTCGAGGGGCTTGTTGGAGGAGGCCCCCCCGCCGAGCTGCCCGCAAGCCGCCAGGGCGCAAACCGCCGCGACGGCCGCGAGCGCGCCCCCCATCCGCTTCACATGAGTCCCCATCTTGCCGCCCTTTCGTTGATCGGTTCCACTAGGGATTCTACAGACTCCGCATTCGTTCCGGTATTACTCCGATTGCGGCTGCCATGCGATCTGCGCTCGGAAGAGGCCGGAGTTGCGCGCGACGACCTGTGCGCGCCCCGGCCGCGACGGCATGGCCTTCACGCGCCCGATGACCGCCCCGTCGTCGGGGTTGCCGGACAGGATAAGTCCTGTCCCGCCCAGTTCGCGGAGCTTGGTGACGAACCTGTCGCTCATGATGCCGCTGCCCGTGCGGCGGGCCAGCACCATGTGCAGGCCGACGTCCCTGGCCTGGGCGAGCAGCGGGTCGAGGGGCAGCAGCATGTTGCTCATGCCGCTGGACAGCATCTCCGCGTCGTCGACGAGCACCCAGACCTCGGGGCCGGACCACCACGAGCGCTCGCGCAGCTGGGCGACGGTCACGTCCTTGCCCGGGGCGCGCTTCTTCGTGATCGCGCCCGCGATCGCGCGGAGCTCCCCCTCGATGTCGTCGTTGAGGGACAGGTACGCCAGCAGGAACTCCTCGGGGATCTCGCCCAGCAGGGAGCGCCGGGGGTCGACGATCACCAGTTTCGCCGTTTCGGGCGTGTTGGTGCGCATGATCTCGTGCGCCATCAGCCGGATGAACGAGCTCCGCCCCGACTCGCCGTCGCCGACCGCGAAGATGTGCTGGTCCTTGAGGGGGTCGAAGACCAGCGGGCCCAGGCGCCGCTCCTCCACGCCCAGCACCAGGCACTTGTCGTGCAGCGGGACCGCGGGCTTCTCCAGGGGCGCCTCCTCGACGGCCTCCCCTTCGGGGGCCGCCGCCCGCGCGGCTGCCGCCTCCTCGGCGAGCACGCGGGTGTACTCGGCCTCCAGCTCGGCCATCGGACGGCTGAGCTCGGGGATGGCCGCCAGCAGTTCGCGCACTCCGACCCTCTCGGGCAGCAGCCGCAGCCGGGGGGCGTGCATGCCCCTCGCGGCCGCTTTGATCGTGGTGATCGACTTGCGCACGCCCTCGCTGAGGGTGTTGGGGTCGCGCTCCCCGTCGATGCGCGGCAGGGTGAGCAGCATCTGGTGGGCGTCCATGTCCAGGCCGCGGCCAGGGCGGTCGACGGGCACGTTCTTCTTGGCCTGGCGGTCGATGATCGAGGCGGACTCGTCGTCGACGCGCAATTCGATCTTCGTCCCGAACAGGGGCTGGATGTCCATGCGCAGGTCCAGCCAGCGGCCAGCGGCGACGATCAGGTGGACGCCGAAGTTCAGCGCGCGCTCCATCATGCGGCCCACGTGCCTGTCCTCGCCCTCGTACTCCTCCTTGAAGGTGGCCCACCCGTCCAGGATGAGGAACACATCGCCGTAGCCGTCGTCCGCCTCGCCGGCGGCGCGCATGCGGCGGTAGTCGCTCATCGTGTCGATGCCGTTCTTGCGGAAGTACGCCTCGCGGTCGGCCAGGATGGCTTCGATCTCGGCCAGCATTCGGGTGGCGCGCTCGTTGTCGCCGCGCGCCGCGATGCCCGCGATGTGCGGCAGGTTGCGCATGGAGGAGAAGGTACCGCCGAAGTCGAGGACGTAGAACTGCACCTCCAGCGGGGAGGCGGTGAGGGCCAGGGACATGACGAGGCTGCGCAGCGCCGTGGACTTGCCGGTCATGGGGCTGCCGACCACGATGCCGTGGCCCTTGGCGCCGGAGAAGTCGTACTCGAGCGGCTCCTGCTTCTGCTGACGGGGCAGGTCGACGGTGCCCATCGGGACGCGCAGTGGGCCCTTGCCCCGCCACGAGGGGGAGATGAGTCCGAGGCGGGGGTCCTCGGCGAGGTCACCGAAGAGCATGTCCAGGGTGGGGGGCGTGTCCAGGGGCTCCAGCCAGATCTTGTGCGCCGCCAGCCCGTGCCCCTCCATGCGCTTGACGGCGATGTCGAGCTGGCTCATATCGGCGTACTGGGAGAAGTCGGGCGCGGCCTCCTCGGCCCGCGGGACGGGCGCGGCGCCAGGCGCCGGCGCCGTACCCGGCGCGGGCGGGGGCATCTGCCCGCCTTGGCCGGCCTGTTGGGCGTGGTGGGGGGCGGGCAGGGCGACCCTCTCGATGACGACCGCGTCGTCGATGTCGACCCGGTCGACGGAGAAGGGGAGGATGTGGCGCTCCTGCTCGTCCTCGGGGGCCTCGGCGTCCACGGCCTTCACGGCGTCGCGCGGGGGCGCGGCCACGTAGGAGGCGCGGAAGCGGACCATCTCCTCGCCGCCCGCCAGCAGGTACCCGGAACCGGGCAGCGGCGGCAGTTTGAAGGCGGCGTCGGAGCCGATGATGGAGCGGGACTCGGCCGCGGAGAAAGTCTTCAGGCCGATCCGGTACGAGATGTGCGACATGAGGTCGCCGGCCTTCGTGTCGATGCGCTGCGAGGCGAAGAGCAGGTGCACGGACAGCGAACGGCCCAAGCGGCCGATGGCCTCGAATACCTTGATGAAGTCGGCGTGGGCGACCAGCAGCTCCGAGAACTCGTCGATGATGACGAAGAGGGCGGGCAGGGGCGGGCCGTCGTGCTTGCCGGCGCGGCGGGCGTTCTCGTACTCCTCGACCTTGGCGAAGTTGCCGGCGGCGCGCAGCAGCTCCTGGCGCCTGCTCATCTCGCCCTGGAGGGCCTCTTCCATACGGGCGACCAGGAAGGACTCCTCCTCCAGGTTGGAGATCATGGCGGAGACGTGGGGCAGGGTGTCCATGCCCGCGAAGGTCGCGCCGCCCTTGAAGTCGACGAGGACGAAGTTGAGCTGGATGGGGTCGTGGGTGAGGGCCATGGCCAGGACCATGGTGCGCAGCACCTCCGATTTGCCCGATCCGGTGGCGCCGATGAGCATCCCGTGGGGGCCCATGCCGTTCTTCGCGGACTCCTTGATGTCGATGATGATGGGGTTCCCGGACTCGGTAAGGCCGAAGGGGACGCGCAGGTACTCGCGGCCCTTGCGGTGGCGCCAGCGCTTGTCGGGGTCGAAGAGGCGCACGTCCCCCAGGCCCAGCAGGTCCATGAGGTCCGAGGACGCCTTCTTCTCGGACTTGTTCGTGATCGCCTGGGCCATGCCCTCGGTGAAGCGGGTGAGGCGGCGGGCGACGGCGGTCGCCTCGGCGATGCCCATCTGGTCCGGGCGGTACATGGCGGGGGTGACGTCCTGCTGCACCACCTGCCCCAGGGGCATCACCTCGACGGTGCGCTTGCCGTCGACGATCTTGTCGCCCTTGCCCCGGCGCAGGATGAGGCGCAGGGTGGAGGGATCCTCCAGCTCCTCCCATGTCGTCCTGAGGACGACCCGGGTGAGGCTCTCCATCCCCTTCTCGGACATGGGGATCCAGTTCGACGGGTACTCGGCGCCATCGACGACCAGCAGGATGTGGGGCCGGGGCCCGTGGCCGGCGGTCTCCTGGCGGAACTCGCCGCGGGTCTCGACGCCGGGGCCCATGAGCTCGTCGAGCTCCTCGGCGCTGGTGGAGACCATCCGGGCGGGGCCGACGGCGTCCTCGACGTCCTCCGAGCGGCAGTGGGGCAGCCACTTCACCCAGTCCCACATGCCTATGGTCTCCTCGCCCGCCAGGACCGCGATCCGCAGGTCCGCGGGGGGGACCATGACGGCCAGGTGGGCGATCATGGCGCGCAGCTGCGCCTCGGTGAGGGCGCGGGGGCCGCACAGTTCGAGGGTGAGGAACTGGTCGAGGTAGGTCGCGAAGGGCGCCAGCCCCAGGTTGGACTGGACGTCGACGAAACGCGCGACGGCGGACTGGCAGACGACGTCCGGGTTGGCCAGGACGCCGAGCTCAGGGGCCTTGAGGGTCTTCGAGAGCTTCTGCTGGGCGAGCCCGAGGCGGACGTTGAGCAGGCCGACGTTCTTGGTGCGCCGCTCCCACACGCGGGCGCCGGACTCGGCCAGCAGGACCAGGGAGTCGGGCTCGGGCAGGGTGTACTGCAGGTACTGGTAGTGCTGTTTGGCCAGGTCGCGCACGAGGCGGCGCGTGTCGGCCAGGTAGGCCAGGTACTCGCCGCGCATGTCGGCGACCTTGGTGCGGTAGGCGCTCACCTGACGGTACATCTGCGTGCCGACCATGGCGACCATGGCGAAGACCATCGCCCCGGCCATGAAGAGCATCCGGGGGTTGCTCGACTGGGAGAGGGCCATGAAGGCCATCATGCCGACGGATCCGAGCATGGGGACGACGGAGGTGAGCAGGTTGGAGGCGTTGGGCGGCTCCTCCCGGTCGGGAGGGGGCTCCAGGGCGAGCTCGCCCTGCGGCCGTGTGGGGATGTTCTCCTCCACCGGCTCGGGCTCTTGCTTCTTCCTCGCCAGTCTGGCCATGTCTCCTCCGAATGCCCTTTTTTACCGGTTGATTATACCCGCCCGAGCCGTGCGGCCCCTCCGGCCCCGTTGGGGGACGGGGGCGCGGGCCGCACTGGCACACGCCGCCGCACACGTGAAAGAATACACGCAGCGGCGAATCCTAACCGTATGTCATGAAGGACAGGAGAAGAGGAGACGTGTCAGATCTGCTGGTGCCCTTCACGCTCCGCCTGCCGGACGCCTCCTTGCGCGATTGCGCGGCCGCCCAGGGGACCCCGTTGTCCGAGGCGCTCCACTCGGTGGGCGTGGATCCGGCGTGGGTCCATCTGTGCCGGGTCTCCGGCTCGGAGGTGAAGCCCACGGACCGCGTGGGCTTCGAGGTGGCGGCGGGCGACGTCATCATGTTCGTCGCGGATCCCTCCGCGATGCTCTCCCACGGGGGCTGGCCCTTCCGCGACCCGCGTGCGTCCTCCGAGGAGGAGGCGGAGCGCTCCGCCCGCGCGCGGGCGGTGTCCGCGGGGACCCTGGTGGGTTCCGCGCTGGTGGTGGTGCTCGTCGAGGTCTTCGTCCTGGCGAGCCCCTTCGTGTGGGGGTGGCAGCCCGATGTCTTCTCCCGTTTGGGCGTGGGGGCGTTGAGCGTCTTCTACTCCCTGGCCCTGGGGTACATCGCCCCGACGTGGGCCAGGACGGAGTCCGTGGCGGTGGCCAGCCTGGTGTTCGCCCTGGCGTGCTTGCAGATCGTTCCGGCGGACAACCCGGTGGGCTCCGTCGTCGCCCCCATAGTCGTGACGTGGGGCGGTTTGCTGTACTGCTTGACCTACGGGGTGCGGCGTGTGGAGGGCGTGGACGACGCCGTCTCGGTCCCCCGGGCCGCGTGGGCGGTGGCCACCGCGTGCGCGACCCTCATGATCCTGGGGAACTCCCTGGTGGCCCGACCGGCGTTCCTGGCGGTCGCCGTGGGGGCCGTGCTCGTGTGGCTCTCGCCCCAGTTGACGGTGCGGGCAGGGTCCTTCGTCCTCATCGACATCCGCGAGGTGATGACCGTCGCGCTGCCAGGGCGCCAGCAGGAGCCGCCGAAGCCGAAGGCCATGAACGCCCGCACCTCGCACGACGCGTACACGTCGGCACGGGTGCGCTCCCACGTGGTCGTCGCCCTGGCGTGCGCGCTGTGCGTGCTGGGCGGCCTGGGATCGGGGGCGTACCTGGGCACGCAGGAGTGGCACGGGCGGGCCGCCCTGGCGACTGTCGTGGGCGGCGCCCTGACCCTGGCCCTCGCGGCGCGCGGGCAGCGCGGCGGCGCCCGGGCGCTCCTGACCGTCGCCTCGGCCGCCCTGGCCTCGGCGGTCGCGGCCGCAGCGGGTGTGGCGGCGGGCATCCCCGGGGGTTCGGCGGCCCTGCTGTCCTGCTCCGCTTTCCTGCTGGTGGCGCTCTTCCCGGTGCGCGACGGGCGCTCCAAGAAGCCTGCGCCCTCGCCCCTGGCGGGGCGGATGCTCGATATCGTCCAGGCGTTCACCATTGTCGTGGTGCTGCCGGCCTCGGTGTACGCGTCGGGGCTCTTCGACGCGATCCGCCAGGCGGTCTGAGCCCGCCGCGCGCGGGTCTTGTGCGCGATGCGGGCGCGCGATTGCGTCGGTGCTGCGGCGCCCGGCCTGGCGAGCCAGTGCCCGGGCGCGGCCCCGCTCAGCGCGGTTTGTAGGCCACGATCCCCGTGTCGTCTTTGAGCAGCACAAGCCCGGGGGCGCTCAGGAGCGGCCAGTCGAGGTGGTCGTCGCTGACGGATCCCATGTAGGCGCCGCTGGTGAGGTCGACGAAAACGGCGTTCCCGATCACCAGGACTTTCCCGCTGTCGCTGATGGCGAGCTGCTTCTGGAGCACGCCTCCCAAGTCGCCGAGCGTGAATGCCCTCTGATTGATGTCCCTGGTGAGGTCGAGGTCCGTCGTGGTGCCGTCGGGGGCCTGGTACACGATGTTCCCGCAGTCGGTGGGCGTCAGCGCGCCCCGGGTCCCGCTTATGTCGCCGTCGCGGTAGAAGGCGGTGGCCTGGGCGAGCGTGGGGGTCTGCGCCCACACGGGCGTGGTGGCGTCGGAGCACTCGCTCTTGCCCCGGGTGGACAGGGGCCAGTAGGTGGCGGCGAAGGTTCCCGCGGACTCGCCGTCCGCCGTGAACGCGGTGATCTCGGCGTCGCCCTGGCAGGCGATCAGCCAGCCGTCCGACGCGGCGGCGTGCCAGCAGGAGTCCCCGGACCCGTAGGTGGCGCTCTTGGTCTCGCCGGTCGCGGTGTTGACGAAGGCGCTGCGCCCGGTCCCCGCGTCGAGCCGGATCCACGTGTGCCCGCCGGTTTGGGCGGTCCCGCGCAGCGTGTAGGAGGACAGCCCTGTGGAGGCGGTCCACAACTGGGTCCCGTCCGCGGTGTGCGCGGAGCACTCCCCTGTTCCGGGATCGCAGGCGACCAGCACCAAGTCGGGGGTGACGACCAAGTCGTTGCCATTGGTGCGGCTGCTCTTCTCGGACCGCAGCCAGCTGATGGACACTATGTCCCCCGTGTCGCCGTTGATGGCGTACTCGTCGATGAAGAGGGTGTTGCCGACCCACACACCCTTCTCCTCGGCGTCCAAGTCCGGCTTGTCGTTGTCCTGCACGGTGTGGGACCACAGTTGTCGGGGCTGGTCGCCGCTGATGTCCCACCCTTTGAGGGTGCTCTGCCACGTGTTCGCGTTCTGGCTGGTGACGACGAGGGCGCCGTTCGTGGCGTATGCGACGCGGTAGTTGAAGCTGCCGCTGCTCCACGCGGGTTCCTCAATGGTCCAAGCGCTGCCGATTCCGTTGATCCAGTCGTCGGATGGCGTGATGGCGTCCCCCGGCATGCGGATGTCCCCTTGGACAGCCCAGGGGACGTGGTCGGTCTTCTGGACGTCGGACGCCTGGAGCGCGGGGTCGTTCTGGCGCTGCTGGTTCGACGAGTGGGCCGACCAGAAGAGCAGGCACGCGACGACCAGGAATGGGAGGGCGACGACGACTCCGATGATCATGGGCCTCTTCCTGCGTCTGTTCGTGGGCGTCAGGGGCGTGGAGTACATGCCCACCTGCGCGGGGATGGCACTGGGTGCCCCGCGGCGCACCGTTGGGCCATCCGGCGCCCCCCACGGCCCGGCCCCGCCCGTGGCGGGCCGTCCGTCGGATTGCCAATTCCCGTTGGACGGGTCGGACGGATTCGATGGCGTGGTCATGCTCTCACTTCCTCAGTGCCGATGTTCCTGTGATCCCGAGCGCCCCGCGCTGCTATTGGTCCTTCTTCTTGTGGTAGCGCGGGGAGGTGCCCAGGGCGGAGCGGTCCGGGTGGGCCAAGGCGACCTGCGCGTCCGCGCCCCGGTACACGTAGGACGAGTCGCTGTCGAACACCGACTGGGTCCCCAGCACCCCATCGCGGTAGTCCGCCACAGTCTGCGCGCTCGGCTCAGTGCCCGGGAACTTGTCCAACAAGGGGTTCTCATCGGGGAACTGAGTCGGATCCGTCTTATCCAAACCATTCGGACTGATCAAGGGCTGGCCCGTGGGCCCCTTCGACGCCGTCTTCACCAACGACTGCACCACCTGGTTCCCACTCGCCCCAGGCCACCGCTGCATCGCAACCGCCACAAAACCCGCAACAATAGGAGTCGCATACGACGTGCCGTAGGAATCAACGATCTGCCCGGTGCCCAGCTTGCGCCTGGTGAGCCTATCCCCTGGTGCGAGCACCGTCAGCCCCTTCCCATAATTGGAGAAAGACTGCATGTTCCCATTCGAATCCGACGCCCCCACACCCACAGTCCCATTCACAGAAGCAAGCGAATCAGCAGGATCCTGAGCCCCATCATTCCCCGTACCGACCACAACAACCACACCACGCGCAATAGCACCACCAATCGCCTCACGCGAACGTTCAGCGAGATCACCGCCACCAAGGGAAATCGACAGCACCCTCACTCCATCGGCGACAGCAGCATTGATACCGTCTTCAATGTGAGTGTCCTTGCATTCGGATCCGTAACTATCATCTGATGAGGGTATGGAATAGTTGATGATCTCAGCCCCGCGCGCCACGCCGTAACCCCGGGCAGCCAGGATCGACGCGACCGCTGTGGCGTGCGAACGCCCCGCATCCGACGCCGTGTAGGAGCACATCTGCTTCACGGTGACATTAGCGCCCTGCAACTCGGGCACACTGGTATCCACTGGCCCGTCGATCACGCCGATCTTGATCCCCTTGCCCGTGAAACCAGCCGCAACCTCGTTCTCAATGCCCAGGGGCCCCACGTACCCCTGGGTCGTGATCTCATCATCCGCACGCGCCCCGGGCGCGCCCGCCACGCACAAACCGACAACCACGCCCAACGCCACCACAACGCGGGCAAGGCCCGCGCCGACGCGCACAGCGCCAACCCGGCGCGGGCCGCCGCCGGCTGTCGAGGGGCGGCGGCCCGCAGGACCGACCCGGCCCCACCTGGAAGCAGCAGCGAGCACCACTACTGGTCCTTCTTCTTGTGGTAGCGCGGGGAGGTGCCCAGGGCGGAGCGGTCCGGGTGGGCCAACGCGACCTGGGGGTCCACGCCCCGGTACACGTAGGTCGAGTCCGTGTTGAACACCGACTCGGTGCCCAGCACCCCATCGCGGTAGTCCGCCACAGTCTGGGCGCTCGGCTCAGTGCCCGGGAACTTGTCGAGGAGGGGGTTCTCATCGGGGAACTGAGTCGGATCCGTCTTGTCCAAACCGTTCGGACTGATCAAGGGATATCCCGAGCGCCCCGTTGTCGCCGTCTTCACCAACGACTGCACCACCTGGTTCCCCGTCGCCCCGGGCCACCGCTGCATCGCAACCGCCACAAAACCCGCAACAATCGGAGTCGCATACGACGTACCCCAAGCATTCACGAGTTTCCCCGTCGGAAACAGATGCATCACGGTCTTGTCACCAGGGGCGAGCACCGTCAGCCCCTTTCCGTAGTTGGAAAAGCTCTGGAAGTTCCCACTCGAATCCGACGCCCCAACCCCCACAGTCCCATTCACAGAAGCAAGCGAATCAGCAGGATCCTGTGCACTATCGTTACCAGTTCCTACGACTACGGGAACCCCGCGCACGAAAGCACCCACAATCGACTCTCTCGCTTCATTCACGAACCCTTTTCCAGCAAGGGAAATAGAAATCACGTGTACACCGTCAGCGAGAGCCGCATTGATCGCTTCATCAAGACCAACGCCCGCGCAAGAAGACTTATCGCCGTCCTCAGTAGTTGGAATCCCGTAGTTGATGATCTCAGCCTCACGCGCGACACCGTAGCCTCGGGCAGCCAGGATCGACACCATCGCAGTGGCGTGCGAACGTGTCTCATCTGTCGGTGTGAAGGTACACATGGGTTTCACAGTGACATTAGCGCCCTGCAACTCCGGCATAGTCGTGTCGGCAGGCCCGTCGATCACGCCGATCTTGATGCCCTTGCCCGTGAAACCAGCCGCCACCTCGTTCTCAATGCCCAGGGGACCCACGTACTCCTGCGTCGTGATCTCATCAACCGCACGCGCCCCGGGCGCGCCCGCCACGCACAATCCGACAACCACGCCCAACGCCACCACAACGCGGGCAAGGCCCGCGCCGACACGCACAGCGCCGACGCGGGCCCTACTCTGATGAGCCACTCTCACAGCCCCCATTCGTCCAGGTCGACTTCGAAGACGACGCCGTCGTCCTCAGAGCCGGGGCCGTGGGCGGGGTCCCACACGGGCCCCATGTCGTCGGGTTGGTCGGCGAAGAGGCCGGAGAAGGCGCGGCGTTTCTTCTTCTTGTCGTCGCCCGCGCCGCCGGCGCCCGCTCCGGCGCCGCCCATGCCCATCATGCCGCCGGCACCGCTTCCTGCGCCCTTGAGGCCGGCAGCGCCCTTGAGGCCGGCGGCACCGGCACCGGACCCGGCCGCACCGGATCCCGCACCGCCCGCGCCCAGGCCACCG
>ERZ773004.190-NODE-190-length-41610-cov-4.959957_pt1 | contig 41610 bp, 39 predicted proteins | sample MGYA00580667_ERZ773004 | MGnify/ENA primary metagenome ERZ773004 (study PRJEB29015, sample SAMEA2737963) | human oral metagenome | biome: human oral; feature: human-associated habitat; material: dental | place: China | collected 2123 ... | reverse complement strand
GCCTCTTATAAACCATGTGGCGTAGTTCATCTCATCAAAGTATATCTTTTCCGTATGCCTAAACGGCAGAACCTCCCATTCTTTGCAGATGCCGCTTTTATCTATTCTGATTCCTTTTTGAATTAGCACGATAAATGAAAAAATTATGGCGCAGACAGATATGATTTTGCCGAGTATTAGTCTAGGCTCGCTTATTTGCAGATATCCATCCACACATCTGGGATCGCCTTCTTCGAAGCATCTTAAATTTATGCCTGCCGCTTTGTATTCCTGCGAACAAATTTTATCGTGGGTGTAAAAGCAGGGTATCGGCTCGCCGTTATGTTTTGCTACGTGCGAGCTGGATAGAGTGACTACGCCGAAGCTTAGGAATATTATAAACATCTGCATTTTTAAAAGCGGATCGGTGGAGATAAACAGAGTTCCGTGATCTACGGTTTTGAATGATCTGTTTTTATCAAGCAATGAAACAAGAAGGCAAAAGCCTATCGTAACATAAAGGATTATCGAAGCAAACTCGGTTATACTTTGCGACATAATAATGACCTTGTTTTTTGGATTACGCAAGCTCGCGTCTTTGGTAATTTTAGCGCAAAATTTCTAAATTTACGAGATTCTAAGTGCGCTTTTTATAAATTTGAGATTAGAATTTTATCTCGCTAGCGTGATTTTGCCGCGCGAAAGGCGGATTAAATTTTTAGCTTTGAGATCTTGAAGTACGCGGTTTATGACATTACGCGAAGTGCCTAAGCGCTCTTGTGATATCATAACACGCCTTAAAATTTCGCAGCCTAAATCTTAATGATAATTATCTAAATATTTAAAATCGCACAATATAATTGCGAACCTCAATCAAATAAAGATTAAATTTATCTCGCAAGGATCTACAATGAGCTCGCTTTTGAGGCAAAACAAAATTTTGTTTAACATCCATCTGATTTTGTCGATCGTTTTTTCTATCCCGCTGCTTATTATAGGCATTACAGGCGCGATTTTGTCGTATCAGCACGAGCTTGAGGCGCTAATAAACGCGGGCTCTAAAAAGGTCGAAAAAACGGGCGAAATGCAAAGCGTGGAGAAAATCCTGCAAAGCTTTAGCGAGCAAACAGGCGCTAAGCAGCCCGTAAGGCTCGTCGTGCCCAAAAGTGATGACGAAGCCTTCGTCATTTACGCAAACAGAAATGATGCGTATCTGGTCGATCCATACACTGCGCAGATCATTGGCAAGGATCGCGGCACGAGCTTTGTGCTAACGGTGATGGCGTTGCATCGAAATTTGGGTCTAGCGCTAAGTGGCAATAAAACCGCAGCCGAGGTCGGCAAACAGATCGTGGGTGCGAGCGTCGTGGCGATGATACTGCTCGTAATAAGCGGCGTATGGCTGCATTTCCCAAGGCTTAGGCGCAAATTTATCGAAGCTATAAGACCAAATTTTAAACTCAAAAAATACGCTCTTTTTTACAATCTGCACACGAGTCTAGGCTCGCTGAGTGTAGTGATTTACCTACTTATCTGCCTAACCGGGCTTAATTGGTCGTATAGCTGGTATAACGATGCTGTGATGAAGCTTTTCGTAAGTTCGCAAAATTTACCGCAAGCTAGCGCGCCTAAAGCCGCTGCTTCTAAAGATCACGCCGCCGCACCTGCTAAAGAGGAGAGCAAAAAGCCCGCTACGTATAAATTTAGCGACGCGCAGAGGGCTTATGAGATATTCAGATCAAGTGGCATAGAGTATAAAGAATTTACCCTAATGCTCGCAGCCGGAGATAAGATCGGCGTCAGGTATTATGAGCCCGATGCGCCCGCTACCGCCCGTCCAAAAGGCGCGAGCGTGAAGCTAAAGGAGGGCAAGGTCGCGGAGCAGAAGCAGACGGAGGGTATCACCGTGGGCGAGTTTAAAGATGCGAACTATCAGCTTCACACGGGCTATTTTTTCGGGCTAGCGGGTAAAATTTTATGGTCGCTCGTTTCGCTTTGTATGGCGCTTTTTATCTTTAGCGGCTTTTATATGACGGCAAAAAGGGCGTTTAAGTCAGAAAAGCCCGGCTAAATTTTACCCTCTCGGTAAGAGGTGCGACGAGCGGCGCAAGAGAGCCGAATATCTACGAATCATTGAGATGAAATTTGCCGAAGCGGATCAAGAAAAGCCCTGATTTAACGATTAGAAAAATTTTGTATGCTCGATGGCGTGGAGCAGCAATCATCAAGATTTATCGCAATACAATCATTTATTGTGGTGCTTTTCCCAGCGCCAGGTTGACCACCAATAAGATAAAGTTTTGGCGTGGAAGTTTGATGATGACAATATCTTGTTCAGAAACACGCTTTACATCTTCTTGGCTAAATTTTGATAATTTTTCAAGGTCTGTCATTTATACAAATCCTTTCCGTATTTATTTTCCAAAGCATCCATAAGTTCCGTGATTTTATTATCCCAGTATTCTTCTGTTTTATCTTTTTCATCAAAAATTCTTTCTTTAATTTTACTCAATTCTATCCATAAGTTTTCACTCCAGCCATCTACACCTATTTTTGCTAATTTTGCAAATGAATTGGAGGCTGCACTTTTAGCTTCAGCTACAACTGCCTCTAGCTCATCTCCACTCATTGCGTAATCCCATTGGATAGTGTCAATATTTTTCATTTTTTAATCCTTTCGTGCTATTCAAGGTATCTTATATATCGTATTAAGTTAATAGAAAATATATTAACTTAATGTTATTCCGCCTGATTTATCTCTATCTTTTTTGCTTGAGTTAAGGACTTTGCGCGCGTTTCGCTCTAGCTCGCTTTTAAATTTTGCGATTTCGGCTTTATCGATTTGGATAGACATGATTTTATTTAGCTTCGTTTCGTTCGCCTGAGCAAAACAAGCTTTGTCGATTCTGCCTTTTTGAAAATCTTGGTCTAATTTGACTTTTAAGCGTTTGAAAATTTCTTCTTTTGAGCCGATACTGATTAGTTTGTAGATCTCTTTTTCGTCGGTTAAAATTTTATTCTTATCGCTATTTCTATTAATGGCGATAATATTAATTTTATCCCCGAAATGCTCTTTTAGCTTTTTTAAACCGCTCGGCAAGTTGCCTTGGATGCTAGACATAACTTCAATGCTCCCGCCGCGCCCATATTCGTTAAAGCGCTTAAAAGTATTGTCTAAAGCCTTTTCGGGCTCTATATGCACTGCAGCAATTGTAACGTCTAATCTCTTTTGCAAGCATTGCTCTATTTTTGGGATAGTCGGCGCCGGGTTTGCCAACTGCCCTTCAAAAATAAGTTTAATTTTATCATCGTTCATACAATTTTTAACCGAGGTTGTTTTCCCGGCTCCAGGAATTCCGGTGATGAAAATTGCTTTGGTTTTATTAGGCTCATCGCGTTTCAGAACCTCTTCAAACCGCGTCGCCGCCAAAACAGCGGAGGAATTATGTATCGCGTCATTTACTAGAGCCCTATTTTCTTTTGCTTCAAAGCAAGGAAAAAGTTCTTTGAATGTATCGGAACAAATATAACGACCACCCATGGTATCAGAGTGTTCATTATATTCTTTCAAAAAATCCTCTAGAGAATTCTCAGCAAGAGCAATCGCTTCGTCTTGAATTCTTCCCAATTCGGCATTAGAGCCGAAATCAATCTTTTTTATTGCGCTTACTAACTTTGATTGAGCCATTTTTTATACCTGCTTGTCGTATTCTTTCAATACTCTCTTTTGGAGCACCGCGATAAAGTTGCTTTTCGATTTTCTTGCGGTATTCGTCGTCGTTTTCCATTCGCGTCAAATGATCGCTCACGCCCTGCCACATTTTCATATCTTCTTCTGTTAAAGCCATTTCAAGTCCTTTCTAAGAAATTTGTAGTATTTTAATACATTCTAATTATAGCATTTATCTTTCTAATAATTATGCAACAAATGTATCTTGGGCCGCAGGAATACGCTTTTGAGTTATATGGGATATTACTACGATGAAAAAGAGAAAACAATAAAACAAATATTGGATAAGGAGCGATAAATGGCGGATATAACTAAATTTTACCTTCGCGGCAAGAGCGGTAAATTTATAAAATTTTACCTCGGTAGAGAAGATCATAAATTAAAATTTACCCGCCGCGCCTGCTTTAAAATTTCTTGCTTAGCGTTATTTGCCTCTTGCGCCGCGAGTGATCATCAAGGACTGCTCGTAGAAAATTAGCAGCGTTATTGAAACGCCCGTGCCTAGCGCCAGCGAGATCGAGATCGTGGCGAGGGCGTTGTCGAAAAACGAGATGAGGTGGGCGAGTTTATGCTCTGCGCCCACGGCTCTGATATAAGAAAACAGCGCCAAAACCGCCTTGTAGGCGTAGATGCCAGGTATCATCGGAAGCAGCGCAGGAAAGGCGATGATCTCTGCGGGCACCTTGAGGCGCTTGGCGCAGAGCATTCCCAAAACGCCGATCAGAAACGACGCAAAAAGCGTCGCGGCGGCGATTGAAAAAATTTGGCTCTGTATCAGCAAAAACCTGCATGAATGCGCTACCGCGGCAAGCAGCGCCGAGAAGGCAAGCGTCTTTTTGGGTGGCATGCACGCATACGCAAACCCGAGTCCCGCCGCAGCGGCAAAGCAAGCGTCCTTAAATACCAAAAGTGCTATATCAAACATTTACAAGCCCCAAATTTGAGATGCTAAGTGTCAGAAAGAGCCCGATCGCGATGCAGATGATCAAAAGCCCGGTGTTCAGCCCTCTGCTGATACCTACGAGCATATTTTCGTTTAGGATGTCAAATACGGAGTTGATCAGCCAGACGCCGGGGATTAAAAACAATATGCTCGATCCCACGGCTACGTCGGGCGTGGCGCTAAGCCCGTAGCGAGCGCCTAGCGAGACGATGAATGAGACTGCGAACGAAACCGCGATGTATTGGATTTTTAGATTGATTTTGAGCCTACTAAGCAGATAGCGGGCGCAAATTCCAAAAGCCGTAGCCGCAAACACTAACGCCATCGCGCCGCTATCGCCGCCGAAAAGCTCGCAGAATGCGGCATTTGCGACGCTTAGCAAAACAAGAGTTTTGGCAAAGCTTTTCTTCTGCGAGGCTAAAATTTCGGCAAATGAGGCTCTGGCGCGCGCAAGAGGGATTTTCTCATCGTAAATTTCCCAGCTAAGCGCGCTTAGCTCCGAGATCAGATCGAAGCTGATACGCGCTGCAGCGCCTGTTTTGACGTAGGTGCGGCGGATAGAGTTGTCCGCAGGGTCCATCACGCTGATGATGAAGTGGCGCACAAAGATCATCAGGCTAGCCTCATAGTCGTAAGCGTCCGCTATCCTGCGCACGCAGCGCTCGATGCGCGCGGTGTAAGTGCCGATACTAAGCATCTTGGCGGTGTATTCGCTAAGAAAATTGGTGAGCTCTTGGATTTGCGGCCTCGCCGCTTCTGCTTCTTTTGCTGCCGCTATTTCTGTTGTCATTATTTCCTCCGCTACTCTTGTAATCTCAATATCGTTTTGCGCTGTTTTCGTCGTTTTTACTTCTACGACGCTCGTTGTAGCTTCCTGTTTTTGCGGCGCCCGCCATCGTTTTTGATGTCGCTATGATGTCCGCCGCCGCGGAATTTTTATTTTTAAAATTTAATGCAGTAGCGCCCGTGGCGGAATTCTCGCCATCTAAATTTGACATGGAGGCGATACCTATGGCGGCAAAGCTTTGGTTGCTTAAATTTTGATCGTTTAAATTTAACGTCGCTTTGGAATTTTCGTCATTCAAATTTAACGCTGAGGTTGAATTCTCGCCGCTAGAATTTTTTGTCGCAGCAGCGGAGCATTCATCGCTCAAATTTGAAGCGGCGGAATTTTGCTCTTTTAAAGAATTCTGCTCACTTAAATTTAAATCGCAGCCCAAATTTTGCTCACTTAAATTTAAACTTTCGGCATCCTCGCAAGATTCGCTAAATTTAGAATTTTTCACGCTTACCTCAGGCTGATGAGATCGAGCGGGTTGATGTGGTAGTTCTGCTGCGTCACTTCAAATGTCAGATCCGAGCCGATGCGCCCGATGATGTAGCCCTTTTTGACGTTGGAGCCTACGCGCACGGTAGGCGGGATCTGATTTAGATGCGCGTAGATCGTGTGGATGCCGCCGCTGTGCTCTAGGATCACGACCTTATCGAGCACGGCGGTTTCTTTAGCAAAGACCACTTTGCCCGGTAGCACCGCCTTAACCTGCGTGTCGCCGCTGTTTGAGCCCAGCACGATATTTTCGTTGAAAAGCTTGATGTTATAAACGGGATCGTTGTAATTGCCGAATTTTCGCTTCAAATACGCGCCGCTTAAAGGCGCTGCGGTCTTGGCTCCGCTGTATTTTTTAACGCGCGAGGACTGATAGCTAGAGCCGTACTGCTTGACCTTTTGGTTGATCTTGCTTACGCGCTCATCCGCTGGTTCGTTCACTTCGGGCTCGGGCTCGCTAGGAGGCGCAGGCTCGGGCTTGCCCGCCTTTTTGGCAGCCGCCTTTGCTTTGGCGTACTCTTTTTCGCGTGCCTGGCGCTCCTTTTGCTTCTGCGCTTCAAGCTTTGCTTGGCGCGCCGTTTCCTCCTTCTGCGCTTTGGCTTTTTCCTCGGCGTCGTCGATGATCTTAAGCTCCTGCAGGGTCTTAGATATGGCGTCTTGCTCGTCGTTTATCTTCTCTAGGCGCGCGATATAGTCCTCTTTGTCCTTTTTCATCTGCGCGAGCTTCTCTTTTTGGGTGGTTTGCTTGGCGTTGAGATCGGTTTTTTTCTTGTCGTAGTCCGCCATGCTCGCCTGGATCGATTTGATCTTTTTGTTCTGCTCGTTGATAAAATTTTGATTATTTTCGTAGTCTTTGATTAACCCCTTCAGCTCGTCGTTCATAACGACGCCGAGCCCCTCTAAAATTTCGCTAGCCATGATAGAATCAGGCGTGGTTGTGGAATTTACGTCGGTGATGAGATCAAATGATAACTCTTGCGAGATCACGCTTGCGATCTTGCTTTCCAGATCGCTTTGCACGCTAAGGAGAGTGGCATTTTGGCTATTTAGCTTCTCAAGCTCCTGCGCTTCGGCGGCGTATTGATCTTTTAAGCCCTCGATCGCGTCGCTTAGCTGTTTGATCTCGCCCTCGCGCTTTTTAAAGCCCTCCTGCTCCTTTACGATCTGGCCTGCGATCTCGTCGATCTTTTGCGAGAGTTGCATCCCCTCCTTTTGCGAGCTTTTGAGCTCTTGACCCGCTTTGGCGATCTTATCTTTCGTGCTTTGTCCCTTTGCGGGCGCGGCATAAGTAAGAGCCGCGGCAAGCCCTAGCGCAAGAAGCGGCGCTAAAAAAGCCCTTTTCATGCTCGTTTATTTCCGATTTGCAGCATCACAAAACTTACCGCGATGATAGATAGCGCCAAGGCGACACCCAAAAGAATCAGCGCATCGTAAGGCAGCACTATGGCGGTGCGCAGATCGCCGATGCCCTTAAGCGTGGTCGAAAACACCTCCCAAGAAGGAAGCGCAATGTAGAAGCAGGTCACGATCAGCGTGGCGATGAAAGAGTCGATTATCGCCATTCGGTAGAGCTTGCCGCTTTTTATAAGAAACGACGCGCCGAAAAGCTCCATGATCTCGATGCGCTCTTTGTGTTCGTAAACCCAGATACGCATCTGGCGGTGAATTAACATCACGCCTAAAAGCACAATGAGAAACGCAAAGCCGTAAACGAGGCTTTTGATAAGCAGTAAAATTTTAAAAATTTCATCGTGGGTTTTTTTAAAAATTTCTACCCTCGTAAGCGAGCCAATAGATTTTAGATCCTGCTCGATCTTGGCAAGCTGCGCGGCGTCGGGGAAGCTTTCAAGCTTGACGCTATAAAATTTAGGCAAATTTTTACTAAGCTCGGCAAAGGCGTTTTGTGAAATTTTATCCTTCAGGCGCTCGGTGATGCCCGCTGTGGAAATTTCGCTAATCGAGCTGATTTTAGGTACCGCTTTTTGCGCGTCTTGCAGGCTGAGCGGGGTTTTGGAGACTAGCACGATGTTGTATTCGTTTTGGATCGAGCGCTCGTAGCTTTTGGTTAGATTGCTCATAAAAATTCCAAACTGCACGGAAAAAAGCAGCGCGACGAGCGAAAAGATCACGCCGAAATGGGTTTTAATCGATTTCATTTACTTTAGCGTCCTTAATCTCAAAATGTCGGTGCCTAAAACGCAGCGTGGCGGGCATTTTGTGCGTTACGATGACGACGCAGGCGTTCCACGACTCGCACGCCGAGCGCAGCAAATTCCAAATAATGGCGCTGGAGTAGTCGTCCAAATTTCCCGTAGGCTCGTCGCACAGCAGCAGGCGCGGATTATGCGCCATCGCACGCGCCAAAGCCACGCGCTGCTGCTCGCCGCCGCTAAGCTCGAGCGGATACTTGCCCATCTTGTGCCCGAGTTCGACATGGCGCAGTAGCTTTTTGGCTTGGTCTTGGCAGACCTGCTGATTGTAGCCCATTATCATTAACGGAAGCATTATATTGCGCTCGATCGTCCATTCGTTGATCAGGCGGTAGTTTTGAAAGATAATGCCGATACGCTGGCGCAGGGTGCGCAGATCGGAGTTCGTGATGCCTTTTAGATCGCACAGACAGACGTTCAGCTCGCCGCCGATGATGTCGATGCCGCCGTAGAAGGACTTAAGCAGCGTGGATTTGCCGCTGCCGCTCTTGCCCGTGATGATGACGAAATCCTTCGCGCCGATGCCGAAATTTGCGTCTTGGATGACCGCGCCCGCCTTTTCGTAGCCCAGCGTGAGGCCCGCTGCGGTGATGATGTTGTAATCGTCCGTTATCTCTGCCATTGTGAAAATATCTCCGAAATTTTTTGATGTGCCGCGTGATTTTCGCGCGTAGGAAGCGGGCGGCAGATAAAGTAGCGCGTACCGCTTGCGTTTACGCGGATGAAACACTGCTGCGGAAAGTCGAATGCACCTAGCGAAAGCAGGATTAGCACGTCTTGCGGCTCAGCGGTGCACGGCTTGCTTTGCTGTTCGTTTTGCTGCTCGGCGCAGCACGGCTTGCTTTGCTGTTTATCTTGCGGCTCGGCACGATTTAATTTGTCTTGGTGTTCGGCTTGTAGCTCGGCTCGCTTCGGCTCACTTTGGCGCTCAACTTGCGACTTGATAGAGTTTGACTTATTTTGTAATTCTGCTTGCGATTCGACAGCGTGGTTTAGCTCGTTTTTTAGTTCGGCTTGCAATTCATTTTTGCAAAGTAAGACGCTTGCGTTCGTTGTATTTCTAGCACTCACTGCGCCGCCGTCTGTTAAATTTATGCCCTTTACGCTCAAGCGATCCTCGTTTAAATTTGCGCCCGTTTCATCTGCATGGTTTGTATTTAGTGCGTCGCTCGCTTTTTTTAGAATTTGCGTAACGTTCGCTTCATCCGTGTGGGTTGCATTTGATGCGGCGCTTGCTTTTGCTGCACGGGTCGCTGCGAATGAGCCATCCAAATTCGGCACATTGTTTGTATCTATTGTGCTGATCGCTTCGGGTGTAGTGCTTGTGCCTGTCGCGCCGATAGCTGCAAGCGTGCCCTCCGTGTCGCTAGCATTTAGCGCGCTGCTTGTCGCGATCTGCTCGCAGGCTAAAGCGCGCTTTTCGCTTGGGGCGGGGCGGCTAAATTTAGCGCTTACTGCGACAGGAACGTCACTCATTAAATTTACGCCGTTTGAGCTAGAGCAATTTTGATTTAAATTTATACTCTCTTTTGCGCCCGTCTTATCCGCGCGGTTTGTATTCAGTGCGCCGCTTGCTTTTTTTAGAATTTGCGTAGTGTTCGCGCAAGCTGAAATTTTATCGCCCGCTGTCGTAGTTAAAATTTTGCCGCCGCTTGCCGAAATTTTATCCATGCTCGCGCGCTCGGTTAAATTTTTGTCGCGCGTCGCGTCTAAATTTATAGCTTTGTCGTTTATCGCTTCTCCCGCGCCGCTTAAATTTACGCCGTCCTCTGTGCAAGCCCCACCCGTGCCTAAGCTTTTCTGCGCGTCAAAGTAAAAAATTTCCTCAAAATGCACGAAAAAATCCTCACCTTTGAAGGTGAAATTTTTAAAATTTCGCGCAATTGCCGCCGCGTCAAATTTTAAAAATTCCATCTCAAACTGCTGCGGCTCGCCACGGCTCGCGGTTTTGTTCTCGTAGATCAGATCGTAGATATCTTTATCCATTTTGCGCCATCTATCCTCGTATTTGCTAGCTACCGCGGCGTCGCGGTTTTTGAAGTGCGAAATTTCACCCGCTTTGCGCTGCACGTAGGGCGAGAGTTTTTGCATCGCGTAGAGGAAGTACTCCTCGCTGTCGGTACGAAGCTCGAAGCGGCCGCCGAGCCCGAGCGTGCGCGCGATCTGCGAGGCGAACTCGTCGCTTATGACGCGGCGGTGCGGTGCGTCGTCCCACGGCACGGGGAAGTGCAAAAACACGCGCTGCAGGCAGCCCGCGGGAAGCAGGCTCAGTAAAACCCGCGCGTCAGTGGCTATGAGAGCGATGTTTTGCAGCCCCTTGCGGATCGCTAGCTTTGCGACCTGCTCGATTGCGGGCTTGTAAATTTCGATGCCGATTAGCAGCGCGTCTTGATTTGAGCGCGCTTGATGAAGTAGGTGTCTGCCCGAGCCGAAGCCGATCTCGATGAAAATTTTATCAAATTTAGAGCTTTTTACGAGGGATAAAATTTCATTCTCGTCCAAAATCAGCGGCGTTTTTTCGGTAAGCGAACTGTCTTTGTAAGCAAACGCTTGCGAAATAATCCGCCCGCAGAAGCGCTCTTTAAAAATTTCAAGCGCTCGCTGCAGATGACCGATCTTGGCGGGTTTGGTGATCTTTTCGCCCTTTACTATCACCTTGTCGCCGCTGGGCTTCAGGGTGATAAAAAACTCGCTATCAAAGCTCTTGGTTCGCACAAGCGTTAAATTTCTGCCGAGAGCCGTCTCTAAAAACTCGGTCTCGCCGAATTTCGCAGGCAGCGGCGGCAGACTCACGCTTTGGGCTATGAAATTCGGCAAACTTTATTCTGCCTGCGCTGCGGCAATGACTGCACTAGGCTTGGACAGCTCTCCGTTTTCGGTTTTGACGGTAATACGGTATTCGTATCCTTCGCCGTAATCGATATTGTCGATATACTCAGCGCTAAGTCTGCCGCGAACCTCTTTAATCGTGCTCCATGACTCGCCTCCCTTAGGACGGCGCTCGATTAGATAGGAGCTTACGCGAAGATCCGGATGCGGGCGCCAGATGATCTTAACGCGGCCCGGAAGCCCGTAGATCGCCTGCGCAAACGGCACGGACTCTAGCATCTTAGCGGTGCTTGCGATAGCGACCGGAGAAGGAGCCGAAACGCCCTTGGCGCCGTATGTGCGCACCGTGTATTTATACGAAGTGCCCGGCTGCAGCCTCGTATCTACGTAGTGAGTGGAGTATGGGTCTGCGATGGTGGCGATCTTTTTGGCTTCGCCGCCGCTTGCAGGCGCTCGGTAGACTACAAACCCCAGCACGGCGGTATTGCTGTCATATCTAGGCCACTCAAGTCCGATTTCATTGTCGCTTGTGATCGTCCTAATACCCTCTACGCGCGGCAGGCTTTCGTCGCTTGCGCTAGGCGCGCTAGACGTAGCGCAGCCAGCCACTAGTATCGCTAAAGTAGCGCTCAACGTTAGTTGGTAAAATTTTTTCATAAATTTCATCCTTTACCTTTTGATTTGTCGTAAAATTTAGAAATTCGCTCGGCAAGCCCGCGCATATTTTCACCTCTTTGCCGCTTCGCGGATGGATGAAATAGAGCAAATAGGCATGGAGCAAAATCCTGCTAATTTTAGCGTTTTCGCTCTTAAATCCGTATAAATGATCGCCCAAAATGTGCCGATTTATCGAGCTTAAATGCACGCGGATCTGATGCGTGCGGCCCGTGAAGAGCTTTGCCGCGACGAGATTAAAGCTCTTTAGACTTAGCGGCGGCAGAATTTGGTTTTGAGCGGGATTTTTAAAATTTAAAAATTTATTCTCGGCGAGACGGGCGGGGTGGGTTTGATCCGCGCTCATTTTGGCGGTTAAAATTTTATCTGCGTTATCCGCGCGGCTGCTTGGAATTTTATCTGCGCTTTGGATTGAAATTTTATCCGCGCTCCGCATGCAATTATTTGAAATTTCATCCGCGTTATTCGCGCCTGCGTAGTCGTTTAAAATTTCATCCATGCCCGCGTTGGGATTCGCGCTTGCGTCGGTCGCTAAAATTTTACTCGTATCCGCACCCCTGCTAGCGCTTAAAATTTTATCCTTGCCTGTGGATACGGCTGAAATTTTGCCTATATCTGTGGTCGCATCTGAAATTTTATCGGTCGCCGAAATTTTATCCGCATCACCCATTGAAATTTTATCCGTAGCGTCACCCAAAATTTTGTCCTTAGCCGAAATTCTACTTGCGCCTGCGTTCGCAGCTAAAATTTTATCGGCGGCTGAAATTTCATCCATGCCCGCGTTATTGCCCGCAGCTGTACTATCGCCCGCGCTCGTACTTAAAATTTCATCGCACTTCTGGGCGGAGTTTTGAAGCTCGCTTAGTTCCGCTCCGCTTAAAATTTCATAAAACGCGCTCTTTGCATTGCGTCCGCCGGGCACGATCCCCATTTTTAGACGGTTTGCGGGGTTGCGAGCGATCGGGCGCTCGATCACGCAGGGCTCTTTCAGCGGTAGGTCGATGAGCGCGAGGTATATCCGCCCCATGCTCTTGTCGCTTAGCTGCGCCGAGAGCGCGGCGTGCGCGGCGTTGTTTTTGGCGACGAGTAGGGCGCCGCTGGTGAGCTTATCCAGGCGGTGCACGATGCCTGCGCGAAGCTCGCCGCCGAGGCTAGAGAGCAGATAGCCGCGAGACTTGAGCCAGTCCACGAGCGTGGGCTCTTTGACGCTTGCGGCAGGGTGGACGGTAAGGCCTGCGGGCTTGTTTACCACTAGCAGATCCTCGTCCTCGTATAAAATTTCAACGTCGAAATCTAGCCGCTCTGCGCTTGTTTGCTGCGGCGCGGGCGCGGGGTAGTCGATGTGCACGAGTTCGCCCGCGGATAGCTTGTAGCCAGGCCTGCTCTGCACTGCGCCATCCACTCTGACCGCAGCGGATTTGATTAAATTTGATATTTGGTTGCGCGAAATTCCAAGCTGCGAGCTTAAAAAAACATCGAGCCTTTCGCTGCATTGTGCTATTAGATTATCCAAATTTATACCTTTTTTGGCTATTCTTACGTCAAAATTTTAATTAGGATTAAGCGTTGTTTAAAATTGACAAAAAGATTTTAGCATATTTTGATTTCATTCAACCTTTTTTGATCGTGCCGATAGTGGTTTTTTCATACGTTTTAATAAGCGAGGCAAACGACGTGCTATCCTCGAAGCAGGTGGTTTATTTCGGCGTCGGATTTGCCGTTTTTACGCTGTTTTTTCTCTTTCCGATACGCAAATTTTTATATCTGATCCCGATATTTTATTGGACCAACATCATATTGCTGCTAAGCGTCGATTTTTTCGGCGTTAGCAAGCTAGGAGCGAGACGCTGGCTGGAGATCCCTTTCGTGCATTTTACGCTGCAGCCCAGCGAGGTGATGAAGCCCGCGTTTATCCTAATGCTGATGTATCTGATACACAAAAATCCGCCGCCGAAAAACGGCTACGGGCTGAAGGATTTTTTGCGCCTAAGCTTTTACATACTTCTGCCCTTTGTTTTGATCGCTAAAGAGCCTGATCTGGGCACCGCCGCGATACTTTTTTTGACGGGATTTGCGATCCTTTTCATCATCGGCGTCGATAAAAAAATCTGGCTTACGCTGATCATCGTTTTTGTGGCCAGCTCGCCGATTTTGTACGAAAACATGCACGATTATCAAAAAAAGCGCATCGCCGATTTTATCAGCGAGGAGCCCAATTATCAGGTCAAGCAGGCGATCATCGCTATCGGAAACGGCGGCATCTACGGCAAGGATAGAGATGAAGCGACGCAGACGCACTTTAAATTCTTGCCGATTGCGACGAGCGATTTTATCTTCGCTTATACGATCGAGCGCTTCGGCTTCGTGGGGGCTGCCGCGCTGATTGCGTTGTATGCGCTGCTGATACTGCATCTGCTGAGCCTGAACTACGATTTCAAAAGCGATTATCTGATACGGGTCTTTACGAGCGCGCTTGCCTCGCTTATCTTTATCTACGCGGGCGTCAATATCTCGATGGTGGTGGGCTTCGCGCCCGTCGTAGGTGTACCGCTGCCGTTTTTCAGCTATGGAGGCAGCAGCTTCATCACCTTTATGATCCTCTTTGGAATTTTACAAAATTTGCTGACGTTTAGGATGAAAGATAACTACAAGACCTACAAGATTAGGATGTAAATTTGCGCTTGCACGGATAAATTTTGAAATTCTACAAAATCGCGCGGGACTTGTTTTTAAGTCGGCGGTGAAATTTGAAGCAGCGGCGCTAAATTAAAACTCGCTACAAAATCACGTCGATACCGAGCGTAAAAACCACCGCGAAAAGGGCGTATGTAAAGGCAAATTCCAAAGTTTGCGAATTAAAAAATCCATAGTACAAAATGCTCGTGAAAAATCCGCCCACGAAGGCTACGGCAAAGATTCCGATCCGCGCCGCGACTGGCTTTGCGCCGCAAAATTTGTATAGATAAAAAACCCCGTAGAAGCTGATCGCAAACCAGATCATCGCAGGCACCGGCCCGCCTAGGTCTATCATGCCGAACAGATTGGCTAAATTTAAAAGCAGCAAAAATATCACCGCAAGCGCGATCAGCGCGGATTTGATCATCTATCGCGCCTTGCGCCATCCGCGGAATTTTCACCGCCCTGATTGAAATTTTGCGCAGAATTTTCGTCTGCGCCGCCTTCGCCCGCGCTACCGTTTGAAATTTTAAAATTTCCGTCGGAATTTTCATCGGCGCCGCTCGCGAAATTTTCACCGAGGTCGCTATTAGAATTTAAAATTTCATACTCGCTTTGAGAATTTGAAATTTCGCCGTTGCCTTTAAAGCTTAAAATTTCATCCGCCGCAGCGTCTTTGCTTTGCGGCTCCTGCGCCTCTTTTGCGCTGCCGAAATCCGCGTCTTTTAAATTTGCGCTCTCATCATTTTTAAAGCCTTCGTCCGCAGAATTTTTATAAGCTTTGTTTGAAAATCTTTTGTGCCTAATCTGCAGATAAAAGACGAAGGCGACGAACGCCACCGCCGTGATCGCGATGTAGTAGTGGTTCTCGAAGAGCAGTACGCCCTCTACCAGCCCCGAAAACAGCGCCAGCAGCGAGGCGGCAAGAAACGGAAAGCGCACAAGCTCCTTTTCGCCGATCGCTAAGGCGATGAGCGCGACGCCGAAGATCGTGGCGTTTAGCAGCGCGCCTAGGATTTTGATTTCGGCGAAAAGATTTGGATTTACGCGCGAAGTGACGTAGAGTGCGAGCGCAACGGCTGCGAAAAGCAGGATCAAAAATACGATTTTTTTCATTTTGTACCTTTTAAATTTTATCTTTAAATTTACGATTCAGCCGCACCTTTAATGCACATAGAGCGCAGGCATCGGCACGCTGTAACTGCCACGTTCGCAGCATTACGCAAATATTATTGCGCGTCCTGCGGACATAGAGCGAAATTTCAGGACGCCACTGCGCCGTTAAGCGCGACTGGCGCAATATACACGCTCATAACTTAAAGCGCAATCCTAATTGCGCGGACGCGGTTTGAAACACAGCTCGCATTAGTGCGACTAAATTGCTATTTTCGCGCGACTCAAATGCGATCCTATCGGTAAATTTAACCGCCAGCTCCGCTCTGCTGAGCAAGTAGCGCCAAGTCCGCGTTTAAAAATTTTACGCCGAGCTACGCTAGAAGTTCTGCGTAACCCGTACGCATCCCTAGCTCGCATACGCCGCAAGACGCTCCGCAAAATTTACCCGCCAGCAGTAAATATTTGGCACGCGGGCGGATTTTTGCGCGCAGCGCCGTACGTTTTGTTTTAAATTTAGCGCGGCGGATTTTAAAATTTTAAATTTACCGTTTTTGCGCTGCGTTTATCCGCAATATCCGTGCCGCTCACCAAACTTATATCCGCGGAGCAAATCTCGCGCCGAAATAAAATTTCATCCTGCTCTCAGAAAGCGCAGCGCGTGAAATTTCATCACTTGTTTTTCTGAAAGTACGCGTCTACGCCGTTTGCGATACCCTGAGCGATGCGATCTTGATAGGCGCTTTTGCCTAAATTTTTACCCTCCTGCGGGTGCGTGATGTAGCCCATCTCCACGAGCACCGCGGGCATCGTAGCGCCCACCAACACCCAAAATGGCGCCTCGCGCACGCCGCCGTCTCTGCTCGAGAAGCTCTTTTTGACCGAGCTTAGCATATAGCTTTGAATATCGATGGCAAGCTTGTTTGAGGAGATTATCTTCTCGCGGTTTAAGAAATTTAGGAAGGTCTGCTTCGAGAAGGTGTTCATATCCTCCAAATCGCCCCTGTTTTCGAGTGCGGCGGCGTTTTTACTGCGCTCGCTTCTAGCCGGACTTAAGAAAAAGGTCTCCACGCCGCTCATTTTAAGTGCTGAGCTAGCGTTAGGAGCGGCATTTGCGTGGATCGAAATAAACATATCGGCATTTCTTTTAGCGGCGAAAGCGGTGCGCGACCTTAAATTTATAAACACGTCGGTGCTGCGCGTGTAAAGCACCCTATAGCCGCGTTTTTGAAGCAGCGCGCCGAGCTTTTTGGATGTGGCTAGTACGACATTTTTTTCCTTCAGCCCGTTTCCGACCGCGCCCGAATCGCTGCCGCCGTGACCAGGATCGATTACGATGAGCTTGCCCTTGGTTGATTTGTAAATTTTACCGGCGGCCACGGATGCGGTTTTGGCACCTTGCGCATCATCTATCGTGCTGATTTGCGGCTCGCTATCTTGCTCTCGTCCGCGCTTGCGCCCTGATTTTTGATCCTTGTTTTTTTCTGCGCGCGCGGATTTTGCGGCTTTTAAGCCTTCAGCCGTACTTAAAATCATCATATTGCCGTTAATTTCTACGTTTGCGTTGAATTCTTTCGGGTCGCTAAGTACGACGCGCACGGTCTTGTCGTTGTATTGCGAGACGCGTACATCGCTAACAAAGCTATCTTTAAGCCGTGTTTTTTGCGATTTTTGCCGCGCGCTAAAATCAATCACGAAGCGAAAATTATCACTACTCGCGATCGTAAAATCTTTATAATCGCCGCGCTTTAGATCGCGGTTAAACTCAAGCACGATCTCGTTTTTATCGCCGCGCAGAGAATTTAGCGCAAGCTGGGCGTTTTTATCCGCTTTTTTGACGCTGCTTTTTTTAAGCTCGCTGCTTTGATCAGCGGCGTCATCGTCTTCGTTTTGCGTGGTCGCGTCCTCGCCGCCATCGTCCTCTTGGGCGTCTATGGCCTCGTCCGCGCCGATAGGTCTAGTCGAGCGTAGAAATTCCAAATCCTCTTTGGAAAGCGAGCTTAGATCGGCATTTTTTGCAGCTTGCGTTTTTTTGGCGGAGGAGTTTTTGGAATTTTCCGCTTTGGAGCTTTTCTCGCTTTTTATGGATTTTGTTTTGGAGTTGCCCGAAGCTTGGGAATCCTCGCTGCTAGCGGAGCTTGTTTTTTTGGAATTTTTAGAGCTTTTCTTTTCGGCGGAGTTTGAGTTTTGTTTGCTCTCGTCGCTAGAGCTTTTGGACTTTGTTTTATCCGCGCTCTTTGTATTTAGGCGCGCGAGCTCCTTTTCGTAGGGCAATGAGTCGAGCCCTAAATTTTTCGAGCTGTAAACCAGCCTTTTTAGCGCTTTTATTCGGACTTCCTTCTGCGACGCGCCTTCGTAGAGCGATTTTAGCTCCTTGTGCAGCGAGCGCTTGTAATTCGGCGTCGCTACGATGAAATCCTTATCGAATTTTGCAAAAAACGCCTCGCTAGAAGCCCCAAACGCCAATACGCAGCTAAAAGCCGCGATTAGAAAAATTTTAACTATCTTCGCCATTTACAAGTTTTTCTATCAATTCCTTTACGGATATTATCTCGTTTAATCGCCATCCGTTCGCACCGGTAAAAAACAGACCGCTTTGCGTTTTACCCAGATACGCGTCGCTTAGGCGGTCGGCGATGCAGTATCCTACGGCATTAGCGCCTTTGCCGCGCTCGCATGGGCTTACGCAGTTGCTGATACAGCGGATCTTAGGCGCCGTGCCTGCGGCGATCATATCTTGCAGATTGGTATGAATGCCGCGCGCGGGATAGCCTACGGGCGATTTTAGAAGCCGTATGTCCTCTTTTTTGGCATTAAGAAGTACCTGCTTAAATTCCTCCGCGGCGTCGCATTCAAAGGTGCCGATGAAGCGCGTGCCCATCTGCACGCCGTCCGCGCCCAAAGATTTCACGCGATCGATGTCGGTTTTATCCCAAATTCCGCCTGCGACAAATAGCGGGAAGCTGCCCCATTGCGAGATTTCCGCTTTTACTTGCGGGATTAGATTATCCAGCGCAAACGCGGGATCGCCGCACTGCTCGTAGGTAAAGCCCTGATGTCCGCCGCTAAGAGGACCCTCCAGCACTACGGCATCCGGAATGCGGTTATAGCGCTGCTTCCAGCGTTTGGCGATGATCTTAAGAGCCTTGGCGGAGGAGACGATGGGTACGAGCGCGACGTCCGGGAAATCTGCCGTAAATTCCGGCAGATTGGTAGGAAGTCCCGCGCCGCTTATGATAACGTCGATGCCTGCCTCACACGTGTCGCGCACGATGCATTCGTAGTCGTTCGCCGCGCACATTACATTCATCCCCAAAGGTGCATCGCCGCAAATTTTACGGGCGTTTTGCACGATGGCAAAAAGCGCCTCTTTGCTATAAAAATTCTCGCTTTGATATGGTCTGCCATCGAGCGATTTTTTGGCAAATTTAAGATTTTCGTAGTAGCCGGTGCCGACCGAGCTAATGACGCCTAGACAGCCGTTTAGGCTGACATTGCCGGCTAGCTTGTCCCAGCTGATACCAAGTCCCATGCCGCCTTGAATTATCGGGTGCGCAATCTCGTGTTTGCCTATTTTTATATTCATTAATCCACCTTTAATTTAGCGAATTTTTTCTTCCCTACTTGGAGTGTATATTCGCCCGAACTAAGCTGAAGCTGCTCATCTAAAATTTTATTTTGATCGATACTGACGGCGTTTGATTTTATCAGCCTGCGCGCATCCGAGCTAGAGACGGCAAGCTTGCAGCTGATGAGCGCCTTTACGATCCATGCAGGCGAGCTTACGTGGTACTCCTTGATCTCGCTAGGAAGCTCGCCGGCACCGTGGACGCGGTCAAATTCCTGCTTGGCCTCAAAGGCGGTATTTTCGTCATAAAATTGCGTGACGATCTCGGAGGCAAGCTCCTCCTTAACCGCCTTAGGATGGATCGAGCCATCCGCCACAAAGCCTTTTATTAGCTCAATATCTTCGCTACTCTTTTGGCTTAGTAGATTATACCAATCCCACATTAACGCATCGCTGATACTCATCACCTTGCCGTACATATCATGAGGCGTATCGGTTACGCCGATGTAGTTACCCAGGCTCTTGCTCATCTTATTCGTGCCGTCGGTACCTACCAAAAGCGGCATCATCACGACGCTTTGTTCTTTGCCGACATCATAAATTCTTTGTAGCTGGCGACCCATTAAAAGATTAAATTTCTGATCGGTACCGCCGAATTCTATATCGCATTTCATGCAAACGCTGTCGTATCCTTGCAGTAGCGGATACATAAACTCGCTGATGCTGATCGGCTGCTCGGCCTTGTAGCGCTTCTCAAAGTCGTCGCGCTCGAGCATCCTGGCAACATTAAAAGTGCTTGATAGCTCGATCATACCGCTAGCACCCAGGCGGTTGGTCCATTCGGAGTTAAACATCACTTTGGTTTTAGCGGGATTTAAAATTTTAAAGACCTGCTGCTCGTAGGTTTTGGCGTTTTGAAGCACAACTTCGCGCGCTAGTTTTTTGCGAGTCTCGCTCTTGCCCGTAGGATCTCCGATTTGAGCAGTAAAATCACCGATTAGAAATTGCACGATCGCGCCGTGGTTTTGTAAAAATGCAAGCTTATTTAGCACGACGGCGTGTCCTAGGTGCAGATCCGCAGCAGTGGGATCCATGCCGATTTTGACGTAAAAGACCTCGCCGCTGTCGTAGTAGCGCCTAATCAGTGCCTCTATTTGCTCTTCGCCGATGATCTCCGCGACACCGCGCTTAAAATTTTCCATAATGCCTTGAATGTCAGCCATTTGCTCTCCCTTATTTAGTTTTTATATACGTCCGTAAGTGATACGAAATCCACGATTTTAAAGCGGTTTTTGAGTTTGTCTTTAATCTCCGTGGAGTCTAAATTTTCGTTTAGCTCGATGATAATCTCAAAATAATCCGACGTCGTTTCGCTATTTTCGTTGAGGCTTATCGACACTAGATCGACCTCGAGCTTGACTAAATAGTTTAAAAACGTCGCTAGCGAGCCGCGCTTGTTTTCTAAATTTAATATGATCTTGTAGCGGTGCGGCGCATTGCGCGTCCATTTTACGAAGATCATCTCATCGGTTTTGATTAGCTCGCTTGCACGTTCGCACAGCTTGTGATGCACCGTTACGCCGTGTCCGTTGCGAAAGCCGATGATGTCGTCGCCACGCTTTGGGTTGCAGCAGTAATCAAACTCAACCTCGTCGATTTTAAAATTTGAATACACCACGATGTTGTCAAATTTTTGCTTCTCGATCTCATACTTGCTGCGAAATTTCATATTGAAAAATTTCTCTTTGAGCGGGTATTTTTTCAGCGCGTTTACGACGTCTTTTAAAAATACCGAGTCATAGGCTGCTTTGCCGATCTTTTTGCTTAAATTTTCTTTTTCAAGCCAGCTTAAAATGCTCTCCTTGCTCGTCGTAAAGATCGCGCATAAAATTTTAATTGCTACTTCAAAATTTATATCTCTGATCTTTTGCTTGCAAAATGCCTTTATCGTTGCGCGCGCCTTGCCCGTTTTTACAGAGCTTAGCCAGCTGCAGCGATAGTGTGGCTCGCTTCCGGTGATGATATGAACGATATCTCCGTTTTTAAGCTCCGTTAATAGCGGCACCTTGACGCGGTTTATAAAGGCCTCGGTCGCTTTTAAGCCCACTTGAGAGTGTATCTCGTAGGCGTAATCAAGCGCCGTAGCGCCGCGCGGCAATGTAAAAATTCCGCCCTTTGGCGAATACACGGCGATATCTTCGACGTAGAGGCTGTCTTTAGCGTATTCGTAAAGATCCTCGGCGTTGGCGTCGTCCTCTTCCTGCATGCCGATGTCGTTTAGCCAATCGAGCTTCGGATTTATCGAGCCGCTATATTTATACTTCCAGTGCGCTGCAACGCCGAATTCTGCGGTATTATGCATATCGAAGGTGCGGATCTGTACCTCTACGATCATGCTTTCGTTAAAGACGGTCGTGTGGATCGTCTGATATCCGTTTTGCTTTGGAAGTGCGATATAATCCTTAAAGCGCGATATAAGCGGATTAAATTTAGTATGGATGATGCCCAAAGCCAAATAGCAATCCATCGGCTTTTGCACGATGATTCGGATAGCCAAAAGATCGAGCACCTCCTCGATCGAAATTCCTTTGCGCTGCATCTTTAAAAAGATCGAGTAGTAGTGCTTCATCCGCTTTTGGATCTCAAAGCTGCCCTCACTAAAGCCGTTTGAAAGCATATACTCTTTGATCTTTTCGCTAAATTTGTTCAAGCTCATCTGAAGCTGCTGCTTATGCTCTTCGACGTATTCGGCGATCGCCGCGTACTCTTTAGGCATGACGTATTTGAAGCTAAGATCCTCAAGCACATTTTTGATTGATGAAATTCCAAGCCTGTGCGCGATCGGCGCATAAACCAAAAGCGTCTCCTCGCCGATACGTTTTTGCTTATCGGGGCGGAGTGCGTCTAGGGTTAGCATATTGTGCAGCCTGTCGCAGAGCTTGACTACCAAAACGCGCTGATCGTTAATGGAGATCATCAGCATCCTACGGAAAGTAAGCGCCGTGGTGCGTAGCTTGGCGTTACTATCGCCGGATGGGGCTAATTTATCCTCTCTGATGTTTACGATTTTAGTAAGCCCTTCTACGATTTTGGCTACTTCGTCGCCGAATCTTTGTCTAACCTGCTCGATGCTGTAATCTGTATCCTCTACTACGTCGTGTAGTAGCGCAGATATCACCATTGCGTCGTCTCCGCCCATAAAAGATACGAAGCAAGCTACCAAAATCGGATGGATCGCATACGGCTCGCCGCTTTTGCGAAACTGCCCGTCGTGCTGTGCGATGCATAAATTTATAGCATCCACCAGTAACGGAGTGGGCTCTTTTAGATTATAAAGCAGCTGCTTGGCGCTTTGAATGTCTTTGGTATCGACGACATCGTCGATGAGACTTTCTAAGAAGTTATCATTAATCCTTGTCAACGATTCCATCTAATGCGATCTTACCTTCGGCTAGTTCCAAGATTGCTATATCGGCAAATTTCATCCTGCGAGTATCTACGTTATCTATTAACGGCGGTTCGCCTGCAGCTAGCTGCTCGGCGCGTTTGCTTATCATCAAAGATAGCTTATATCGGTCTCCACCCGTTACTTTTAAAGCCTTGGCTACAATTTGTTCGGTTCTCATCAATTCTCCTTAAATTTAAAATTTCAGTTTTTTACGATCGAGCAGGAGCTTAGATCTCCGCCATCGACGATTTTGTATAAATTTCCGCTCTTAAACATATTGCACACGATGATCGGAAGCGCATTGTCTTTAGCAAGCGCGATAGCCGTATCGTCCATCACCCTGATGTTGTCGTGCAGGGCTTGATCGTAAGTGACTTTGGAAAGCAATTTCGCGTCTTTAAATTTTTGCGGATCCTTGTCGTAGATCCCCATAACTTTGGTGGCTTTTATGATAGCGTCGGCTCCGATCTCGATCGCGCGGAGAGTGCCCGCAGTATCGGTCGTGAAGAATGGATTTCCCGTGCCCGCGGCAAAGATCACGACGCGGCCTTTTTCGAGGTGCCTTTTAGCGCGGCCGATGATGAAGGTCTCGCAGATCGCTTCCATCTTTATCGCGCTTTGCACGCGTACATCCATACCTGCGTATTCTAGCGCCTCTCTCATCGCGATTGCGTTGATGACGGTGGCTAGCATGCCCATATGATCGCCGCTGGTGCGTTTGATGATACCGCTAGCTGCGGCGCTTACGCCTCTTATGATGTTGCCGCCGCCGATTACGATGCCTACTTCGATGCCGCCCTCTACGAGCTGCTTGATCTCTTTAGCGATAAATTTTAAAATTTCGCTGTCGATCCCAAAGCCGTTCTCTCCCGCTAGCGCTTCACCCGAAAATTTTACGAGTATGCGATTGTATTTAGCCATAAATTTAGCTCCTAATAAAATTTTAAAATATTACCCAAAAGTCGTTTAAAAATAACTTTTTAGGCTATTTTAGATGATCTTTAAGGCGATTTATCCAGATCTTTTTCGGAGCGATTATCTCGCTAGCGCTGCCGTTTACGGCGTGATAGATCAATGTACCGTGCAAGCTCGCGTAGTAGCGGATTATGAGGCGCTGCAAATAGGGCTCGTAGCTCGGCACGAACCAGCCGTTATTACTGATCGCTACGACGTATTTGGGCGAGCCTTCGTAAAGCTCTGCGCGCGTAGCCTCGTAGCAAACGGCGCTTCTTACGCTTCGCCCGCCAAGCTCGTAGTCGCTAAAACCGCTAGCCGTCGAAAAATCGGTCACGCCGCCTAGTAGCACGCGGTTGATGAAATTTCGCGCAAATTCTGGCAGCGGCACCATTTCGCCAAACGGCACCAAAATGTGTTTATCGAAGCGCTTCATTTCCCCGTTCGCAAAAAGATAGGCGCTGTTGTAAAATTTCCCGTTCTCATACGCTTCCGCGCCCGCTACGATAGTAATTGCGCGCGATTTTTCCTTTAGAGCTTCAACTAGCACGTTTTCTAAATTTAGCGGCATCGCAAAGGCGCTCTCGGGCAAGATTATCGCGTCTTGTCCCTCTGCGATCGCATCATCAATCCGAGCCAAATTTGCCAACGCGGCGGATAAAATTTTATCTTTCGCCCAGATGTCATGCTGCGAAATATCGGTGTTTGCGAGTGAAATTTTAATCGGTAGCGGCTCGGGCTCTTTTTGGCTGAATTGCAGCGCGCAGATCAAAAATGCCGCGAAAATTAAGGCGTTAAGCTTAGCTGCCGCGCCGCGCCCGCGCAGATACAAAACCGTGCAAAGCCCCGCTAAAATCAGAGCCAGCGCGCTAAGATCGGCTCTGAAAATTCCATGGCTTAGCAGCAGTTCAAAATTTAGCCAATCAAAGCCGAAAGGATGGATAAATTTTAGAATCAAAAGGCACGCAGCGCGCAAAACCGGCGCGTCAAAGATCGCAAAGATGCGGAAAATAAAGGCGTAAACGAGGCAAATTCCAAGAATTTCAATCGGGATCAAAAATGCAAGATCGAAATAGATCAGGCTGAAGCTGATCCAGTGCATCCACAGCGCGCCGATAAAAAACCCGCACCAAAACCACTCCGCCTTGCTTGCTTTTAGCAGATAAAAAAGTGCCGCTATCGCAATTAGAGGCGAGAAAAATTCCGCCGCCAAAACAGCCAAGCCGTCAAATTTAGAGCTTAAAATTTCTACGAAAATAAAATTTGAAAGCGCAAGGGCAAGAACAAAGCCTTTATTTATGTAACTTAATGTAAAATAGCTACTTTTTAAATTTCTAATGAAGGAAACACATGGAACAAGGAAACTTCTTTGCATCAATCCTGCCTATCGTCGTAATCTTTGCGATTATGTATTTTTTGATTATCAGACCGCAGCAAAAGCAGGCCAAGGATCATAAAGCGATGGTCGATGCGCTCGGCAAAGGCGATAAGATCATAACTAGCGGTGGCATAAAATGCACGGTCGTGAAAACAAACAATGATTTTATCACAGTTAAGCTTAACGATGAGGTCATGGTTGAGCTGGATAAACAATTTGTGGCAAGAAAATTAGATGAGCAGTAAAATTTCATACCGCCTACTGATCTTTTTGGCTGCGGTAATTTTTTCGGCGATTTTTGCCGCGCCTTCGATCTTTCAGACCGAAAAGGGAAGCAAGATAAACTTGGGTCTGGATCTACAAGGTGGTCTGCATATGCTTTTGGAAGTTCAAAGCGACGAGGCTGTCGTTTCAAAGATCAAATCGATCGCCGCTAGCGTTAATTACGCCGCCAAGCGCGATGATCTGCTGATGGACGGGCTAAAATTAGAAGGCGATTCGTTTGAGTTTGAAATTTTAGACGCGGACGAGGCTTCTAAATTTGATGCGATTTTGCATAGTGCCGCAAGCGGATTAGACATTCAAAAATCTGGCGAAAAATACCGCGTCACACTAACACCTGAGGAGGTCGAAGCGACTAAAAAATACGCGATTGAACAGGCCGTCGAGACTATCCGAAACCGCCTAGATCAATTCGGACTTGCGGAGCCGACGGTAGCAAAGCAGGGCGAGAGTTATATTTTGGTTGAGCTTCCGGGCGTCAAAAGTGCAGCGGATGAGCAACGCGCCAAAGATCTGATCGCCAAAGCAGCTCACTTGCAGCTTATGGCGGTGGACGATGTGCGCCAAGACCGCGCGCAGACTATCAGCGCAGCGGATGCCAGAGCTTACGGAGACGTGATCTACCCGGACGTTAAAAATCCGAATTACAAGTATCTCATAAACGAAATTCCAGTGCTAGACGGCGCGATGTTAGTTGATGCGAAGGTAGCTTTCGATCAGCACACCAATCAGCCCGTTATAAATTTTACGCTGAACTCCCAAGGCGCTCAAATTTTCGGCGATTTTACCGGTAAAAATGTCGGCAAACGTCTAGCTATCGTGCTTGACGGTAAGGTTTATTCCGCGCCGCGCATAAACGAGCGTATCGGCGGCGGCAGCGGTCAGATCAGCGGCGGATTTAGCGTCGAGGAGGCGCATGACGTAGCGATCGCGCTTAGAAGCGGCGCGCTTTTGGCTCCGGTCAAAGTCTCAGAAACGCGCAGCATCGGTCCTAGCCTCGGACAGGATAGTATCGATAAAAGTATGGCAGCGCTTAGCCTTGCGGCAGTTGCGATTTTAATCTTCATGATTTTATACTATGGCGTAGCGGGGCTTTTTGCCGACATCGCGCTTGTAGTCAATATTTTATTTCTGATCGCTTGTATGGCGCTTTTTGGTGCAACGTTAACGCTTCCTGGAATGGCTGGAATCGTACTAACTATCGGAATGGCGGTAGATGCGAACGTCATCATTAATGAACGCGTTAGAGAGGTGCTAAGGACGGGAGTTTCGATCCGCCAAAGTATAAATAAAGGCTATGAAAATGCGATGAGCGCGATCGTGGATTCAAATATCACTACGCTAATTACTTCTGCTGCGCTTTATGCTTACGGCACGGGTCCAGTGAAGGGCTTTGCCGTCACGATGAGCATCGGTATCGTAGCGTCGATGATAACGGCTATTTTAGGCACTCACGGAATGTTTGAGTTAGTAATGGATAAGATGGAAAAGAGCAAAAATACCGCGCTTTGGCTCGGTTATAAAGTAAGAGGAGGCGCAAATGCAAGTGTTCGATAAGGGCAAAATTTATGATTTTATGAAATTTAGATATTTTACCTTTGCGCTTTCTGCTGTTTTGATAATAGGCTCTATTGCGCTGTTTTTCATTAAGGGCATTAATTACGGCATCGATTTTAGCGGCGGTACGCTCATTCAGGTTAAATACGACTCCAAAGCACCGCTTGATGAGATCAGAAAGCGCTTCGAAGCGGCAAATTTAGGCAATATCAACGTTACGGAATTCGGTAGCGATCAAGAGGTCACGATTAGATATTCAGGCGCTGCGAGCGAACTGGGTGATAATCCCGCTTTAGCGGCGCAAAAAATTTTGCAAGGCAGCGGAAACTTCGACATTCGCAAGGTCGATATCGTAGGTCCTAAAGTCGGCGAAGAGCTTCGCACAAACGGAATTTTAGCGGTATGTGTGTCGTTTGCGCTCATTTTGGTTTATATCACCCTGCGGTTTGAGTGGAGATTTGCGATTGCAGCCGTACTATCGGATCTGCACGACGTCGTAGTTGCCGTAGGTGCGATGATTTTAGCTGGCGTGGATTTCAACCTTGAAATTCTAGCCGCACTGCTAACTATAATGGGCTACTCGCTTAACGATACTATCGTTGTTTTCGATAGAATTCGAGAGGGTGTAAAAGATAGTAAATCGATTAAGCTTGATGAGGTTATAAACGAATCGATCTCTCACACGCTATCGCGCACACTGCTTACTTCGCTTACGACTCTCATCGTCATCGTGATTTTATTCGTCTGGGGCGGCGAGATGATCCACGGCTTTAGCTTCGTGATGCTAATAGGCGTCATAGCAGGAACTTTCAGCTCCGTATTTGTAGCTGCTCCAATGCTGATTTTGTTTAAATTTAACGTTGAAAAGTACCGCGCGTTTTTAGCCGAAAAACAGCGCCGTATCAAAGAGAAAGAAAAGAATCGCGCCATGTATGAAAAAGGCACGGTGTAAGGATAGAAGATGAACTGGGGAAGGGTAATTTACATATTTTTTGCGCTGATGAGTATGACTACGATAGGCGGGTTTTTGTATGAGAAGAATGAAATTTTACTTTTCATAGCAACCAGCGTAAATGCAGTCTCGACGCTTTTGAAGGTAGGCGTGCGAAATATGCTAGCAGCTGAGCTTTTTGCAAGCTCGCTCGTAGCGGATCTGCATCTCATACCGGCGTTCGTTTTGATTGTAGTAGCGCCGGGGGATCTGTCGATCGTGACCTCGCTTGCCATTGGCGCGCTACTTGCAAACTTTTTCTCGCTAATTTTAATAGCGATCGAATCGGCAAAAACTAAAGACGAATTCTAGGAGCGCAAAATGCCTTACGATAGTAAAAGTATTGAGCTTAAATGGCAGAAAATTTGGGACGAAGAGGGAGTTTTCGAGCCTAAGGATGATTATAGCCTGCCTAAAAAATATATCCTTTCGATGTTTCCCTACCCAAGCGGCCGCATCCACATGGGGCACGTGCGAAACTACAGCATCGGCGACGCTTTGAGCCGATACTACAGGCTGCGCGGATACAACGTGCTTCAGCCGATCGGCTTTGACAGCTTCGGTATGCCCGCAGAAAACGCGGCGATCAAACACGGCATCCACCCTAAAACTTGGACTTACGAAAATATCGATTATATGAAAAACGAGCTGCACCGCCTGGGCTTTAGCTTTTCGGCTCGTCGTATGCTCGCTACCTCCGATCCGCTTTATACGCGCTGGGAGCAGGAATTTTTCATCAAACTTTTTGAAAAAGGGCTTATATATAGAAAGAGCGCCGTGGTAAATTGGTGCGAGCACGATCAGACGGTGCTTGCCAACGAGCAGGTCGAGGAGGGCAGGTGTTGGCGCTGCGGCAGCGAGGTCGTGCAAAAGCAAATGCCTGGCTACTACCTAAAAATCACCGCTTACGCGCAGGAACTTTTGGACTGCCTAAAACAGCTTGAGGGCAAGTGGCCTGCTCAGGTGCTTACGATGCAGGAAAACTGGATCGGACGTAGCGAAGGTTTGGAATTTAGCTTTAAATTTGACGAGCAAAGCAGCGCCAAACTTGGCGGCATCGAGGGCTTTAAAGTTTTTACGACGCGCCCCGATACGATTTACGGTATGAGCTACGCGGCGCTTGCGCCAGAGCATGAGGTTGTAAAGAGGCTTTTGGATGAAGGCTTACTCGACGTGGAAGCTACGGCGAAGGTGAGAGAAATTTTAAATCAAAGCCCGCGCGAGCGCCAAGCAAGCGATAAAGACGGTGTGAGCCTCGGAATCAGCGTGCTTCATCCGCTAAGCGGCAGAAAAATCCCCGTTTGGACCGCAAATTTCGTCCTAGCAGAATACGGCGGCGGCGCAGTTATGGCGGTGCCTGCGCACGATGAGAGAGACTTCGAGTTTGCGAAGAAATTTAACCTGCCGATCATTCAAAGCATCGCTCCAAAAAGCGGCGATTACGACGCTAGCAAGGCTTATGTCGAGCCTGGAATTTTAATAAATTCCGCGGAATTTAGCGGCATGGATAGCGAGAGGGCAAAAAGCGCCGTCATCTCAAAATTTGAAGAGCTAGGGCTCGGGCGTCGCGTGGTAAATTTTAAACTGCGCGATTGGGGAGTGAGCCGCCAGCGCTACTGGGGCGCGCCGATCCCGATGATCCACTGCCCAAAATGCGGGCTAGTAAGCGAGGAAATTTCAAATCTGCCCGTAGAGCTTCCGCAGGATATTAAGATCACCGGCAAGGGCAATCCGCTCGACGCGCATCCTAGCTGGAAGTTTTGCAAATGCCCTAAATGCGGCGGCAACGCGATGCGTGAGACCGACACGCTCGATACATTTTTTGAAAGCTCGTGGTATTTCGCGCGCTACGCAAGCGACGAGCGGACGTGGCGGCAGCGGGCGTTTGACGAGCAAAGCGTGAACTACTGGATGAACGTCGATCAATATATCGGCGGCATCGAGCACGCGATATTGCACCTTTTGTATGCGAGATTTTTCCAAAAGGCTCTTCGCGACATAGGCTATCTGCGCGATAGCGAGCCGTTTGAGCGACTGCTAACCCAGGGCATGGTGCTAAAAGACGGCGCGAAGATGAGTAAAAGCAAGGGAAATACCGTCGATCCCGACGACATCATCGAGACCTACGGCGCTGATACGGCGAGGCTTTTTATACTTTTTGCCGCGCCTCCGCAAAAGGAGCTTGAATGGAACGACAGCGCGGTAGAGGGCGCGTATAAATTTCTTAGCCGCCTCTACGATCGCGCCGAAAACGCTTATGCTACGGATAAAATTCCGCAGATCGACCACGCCGCTTTAAACAAAGAGGAAAAATACGCCCGCCTCAAAGTTTACGAGGCGCTTAAGAAATCACAGCAGGTTTATGAGAGCAGCTTTGCTTTTAATACTCTAATCGCCGCGTGTATGGAGGCGCTAAACGCCCTAAACGCGCAGAGCAACAAAGACGTATTCACCGAGGGCTATTTCGTGATCTTAAACCTGCTCGAGCCTATCGTGCCGCACATCTGCGCCGAGCTTAGCGAGAAGCTGTTTAAGAGGCGGAATTTCGGTGAGCTGAGAGTTTGCGAAGAGGTTTTTGAGAGCGATACGATAAAGCTTGCCGTCACGATTAACGGCAAAAAGCGCGCTGAGTTTGAAGCGGGCGCGAGCTTAAGCGAGGGCGAAATTTTAAGCCTTGCGAAGCAGAACTGCGCTAAATGGCTAGAGGGCAAGAGCGTCGTAAAAGAAATTTACGTCAAAAACAAGCTTGTAAATTTGGTAATAAAGTAGGCGAAGATGAGAAAAGTTTTAACCGTTTTTTGTTTGATTTTTTTAATCAGCTGCGGCTACAAGCCCGTTTCGAGGATCGCGAAAGAGACGATGAGCGGAAGCGTATTTGTGGATGTGATGATGAGCAAGACCGATCCGCAAAACACCGTTGCGATCAAAGATGCGATCAGGCAGGGTATAGTCCAGCGCCTAGGAATGAGCCTTGCGGATAAAAACTCGGCGCAGACGATTGTAGTAGCGAGCATAAAAAGCCTAAGCTTTAGCGAGCTTTCATACGATCAGTTCGGCTATGTCACTAGCTACCGCGCAAATCTCATCGTAAATTTTAGCACCAAGCTTAAAAACGGTGAGGTTTTCAGCAAGGATTGCGTTGGCGATTACGATTTTAAAGTTAGCCGCTTAGTCAAAAATAGCTACGATACGAGCTCGATCATTAGCGATAAGGACCGCTACAAGGCGATCGAAAATGCCTCCGCGCAGGCGTTTGACGAGTTTATTTCGGCGCTTGCGATTAGGGGATTCAGACTTGAGCGGGCGCAGCATTAAAGAATTTTTGCAAAATCGCCCGATTTATTACAAAAAAATCGACTACGAGCGCTTTCCGCGGGCATATGCCGCCATTAAAGATAAAATTCCGCTCAAAAATGTCATTCAGATCATCGGCACCAACGGCAAGGGCAGCACCGGGCGGTTTTTAGCTAACGCGATCGCCGCAGCGGGCTTTAACGTCGGGCACTACACTAGCCCGCACGTTTTTAAGCTCAACGAGCGCATCTATCTAGGCGGACGGATCGCGCAAAACCCCGTTTTTGCGTTGAATTCCGACGCTTCAAATTTTAAAAACGAGCAAAATTCCGCTTCGGCGTCAAATTTTACGGAAAAACAAAATTCCGTAAAGATGCAAAATTTTGCGAACAGAGAAAATTCCGCCTCTCAAGTTTCTATTTCTAATTTGCAAAATTCCACCACGCAAAATTTTTGTAGCGAGCAGAATTCTATCGCGCAAAATTCCATAGATACACAAAATTCTGCTTCTACACAAAATTTATGGAATTCTCAAGATCTAAAATCTCCGTCTGAGCAAAATTTAAAAATCTCGCCAGAGCAAAATTTTAAATCTCCGTTAGGATCAAATTTTAAATCCGCTCAAAGCTCGCTTCCCATTTCGCTAGGTCGCGATGCTACGGATGAGGAGCTTGATTTCGCGCATGAGTTTTTGCAAGAGAGCTTGCCCGCGGAGTTTAAAGATAGCCTCTCGTATTTCGAGTATCTCACGCTTGCGGCGGCAGTGCTTTTTAGGGATTGCGATTACTGCGTGATCGAGGCTGGGATGGGCGGCGAGTTTGACGCTACATCGAGCTTCGGGCGCACGCTGTCGCTTTTTACACCGATCGGCACCGATCATTTGGGCATGCTAGGACAAAATCTAGAGCAGATCGCCCACACTAAGCTCATTACGATGGATAAGGAAGCGATTTTAAGCGACGAGATGAGCGAGGTTCCGCTTCGTATCGCGCAGCAGATCGCAGAGCAAAAAGGAACTCATTTGAGGTTTGCAGCAGAGCTTTTAAGCAAGAGCGAGCAAGCGCAGATTGCATGGTTTTGCGCGTGCAATAATCTGCCTAAATTTCAAATTTCAAATTTAGCTCTAGCGCTTGCTGCGATGAAATTTTTAAATTTGAAATTTGAAATTTCGCAGCTGCCGCCTCTAAATTTACGCGGCAGGATGGAAGTTTTGGCGCCAAATTTACGCGTGGATGTCGGACACAACGAGCTTGCGGCACAGCAAGTTGCCCGCGAAATTACCGAAATCTACGGGGGCAGAAAGATCGTGCTGATTTACAACGCTTTTGCCGATAAGGACGTAGTCGCGGTGCTGCGAGCTTTAGCACCCGTGGTGAAGCGCGTGGAGATCTTTAGCTACGAGGTTGCGGATCGCGAAATGGCAGCAGAGGCGATAACCCGTGCGCTTGACGCGCTTAAAATTCCACATTCGCCGTTTCGCGGCGAGCTTAGAGCGGACGAGGAGTATTTGGTTTTCGGCTCGTTTCATTTGGTAGAAAATTTCATTTTATGGCTTGAGGCGCGCCGTGGCTAAAACTAAACTCACCCTAAGCGATCACTTTGGCACCAAGACGCTGTATTTTGGCGAAAATTTTAGATTTCAACTTAAAATTTTATCCGCGTTTTTCATAATTTTTCTGCTCGTTCTGTTTTTTGCGATATTTAAACTCGCTAGCGACCGCTCAAATTTAAAGGAGCTGAACAAAACCCTATACGCCGAGAATCTCGCGCTTAAAGAGCAAAATATCGCGCTTGAGGGCAAAAACGAGGAGGTGCTTGCCAAGCTGGACGGACGCGAGGACGATGGAGGCGGACTGGATAGTGATATTCAGGTAATGCTTGCGATGAATGAGATGAAAAAGGAGCGCAAAAAGGGCTCCGGCGCGCACATTGCAGCTAGCGAAAAAACGGCGAGTGCGATTCTTAGCGCTGTGCCTAACGGACTTCCGATGCAGTATCGTGGCGTCACTAGCCCTTTTGGGATGCGCACTCATCCGATCAGCGGCGTTATGAGGATGCACCACGGCATCGACTTGCGAGCGAGCGAGGGCACTCCGGTGTTTGCGACGGCAGAGGGCTTCGTGCAGTTTGCAGGTGGCAGTGGCAGCGGATATGGAATTTTAGTGATTTTATCGCACAATTACGGTTTTGAGACCCGCTACGGCCACCTTAGCTCCGCAGTCGTAACGCCTGGCTCTTGGGTTAAAAAGGGCGATCTCATCGGCTATAGCGGTAACACCGGCTACAGCACCGGTCCGCACTTGCATTACGAAGTTAGGTTTTTGGCTCAAAGCGTCGATCCTGCAAATTTTATGAGCTGGAACGCGCAGAATTTTAAAAATATCTCAACCTTGGAGCCTAACGTATCGTGGCAGGAGATCGCAAACGTCGTGCAGCACCAGATCGAAAGGTTTAAATAATGCAAGCCGAGGTTTACGAATACTTTTTGCAAAACCAAAAAGAGCTTTTGATCTGCGAGGACGATAAAGAGGCTGCGGCGTGCGAGCAGGTGCTTAAATTTATGGGCTACGCGGTCTTTTGCCTGCCAGATTTTAGAGCGAGCTTTGGCGAGGATCTACGCAGCTACACGGGCGAGCTTGCGGGTATCAGCACCGCTCTTAGCGCGTTTTACAAAGCAAGCGGCAAAAAAATTTTAATCTCTCCCGTCCGCACGATCCTAAACAAACTCCCCGCCGCAAGCCATCTGCGCTCGCTAAATATAAAATTTGGAAGCGAGTTAAACTTAAGCGAGCTGAAAGAGGAAATTTTGCGCCTCGGATACGATGTGCGCGATATCGTCGAAAGTATGGGCGAGGTTAGCTTCCGTGGCGAGATCATCGATGTTTTTTCGGTAGGGAGTGAAAGTGCGGTTAGAATTCTGCTCGACGGCGAGACGGTCGAGAGTATCAGGCGCTTTGACGTCGCGACGCAAAAAAGCGAAAAAGATGAGCTTTCGCAAGCCGAGATAGCACCGTTTTTGGCAAATTTAAGCGAGGACGAGTTTGAGAGCGTGAGCGAAAAGATATCGCGCGCGGACAGCGACGCGCTAGCGCGCGATCTGGGCTCGCTCGGGTTTTGGTTTATCGAGGGCTTCGTCGATTACACGGAGGCGTTTGATTGCGTCTTGCTGCATGAGATCAAAAAGGATGAAATTTTTTCCGAGCGCAATTTGGATTTTTTAGACGCGATCGAGGTACTGCCCGCGGCGCGTAAATTTAAAGACCTCGCCGTGACGCCGTCGCAGGAATTTTTTGAATTCCACCGCAGCGAGACTATCACGCTGATCGCGCGAAATGACGCGCTGCTCGCGCCGTTTGATCTTAGCGGATTTAGCAATATCGAAATTTTACGCGAGGATTTCGTCGTAAATTTAATAAGCGCCGAGCGTATCATCCTTTCGCTAAACAAAGCGGCGCCCAAAAAGCGCGTGCGAAGATCGAGCTTGGCTCTGGATGAGCTAAACGTGGGCGATTTTGTCGTGCACGAAGATCACGGTATCGCTAAATTTAACGGACTTGAGCTCATCGAGGTGATGGGGCGCAGCAAGGAGTTCGTATCCCTGCTCTACGAGGGTGGCGACAAGCTGTTGCTGCCGGTAGAGTATCTAAATAAGATCGATCGCTACGTCGCAAGCGGCGGCGCCGTGAGCTTGGATCATCTGGGCAGGGTGAGCTTTTCAAAAATTAAAGAGAGAGTGCGCGAAAAGCTCTTTGCGATCGCTTCAAAGATCATCGCACTGGCGGCAAAGCGCGAGCTGGTGCGAGGGCTCGTCATCAAAAACGAAAGCGCGGATTATGCGAAATTTTTAAGCGCGAGCGGATTTAGTTACACGAGCGATCAGCAAAAGGCGGTGAGCGCGATTTTGGCGGATCTGCAAAGCGGCAAGGTGATGGATCGCCTACTTAGCGGTGACGTGGGCTTTGGAAAGACCGAGGTTGCGATGAATGCGATCTTTGCCTGCATCCGAAGTGGGCATTCGGTGCTGTTTTTCGTGCCTACGACGCTGCTTAGCTCTCAGCATTACGCCACGCTTAGCGAGCGCTTTAGGGAGTTTGAAATTCCCGTTTTTAAGCTCGATCGCTTTAGCAGCGCGAGGCAAAAAAGTGAAATTTTAAAGCGTCTGCAAAGCGGCGAGGCGATCGTCGTGGTCGGCACGCACTCGCTTTTAAATTTAAACCCCGCAAATTTAGGGCTCATAATCATCGATGAGGAGCATAAATTCGGCGTTAAGCAAAAGGAGCGGCTCAAAGAGAAAAGCGCCGCCTCGCACCTGCTTAGTATGTCCGCGACGCCTATACCGCGCAGCCTAAATATGGCGCTAAGCTCGATTAAAAGCTACTCCACGCTGCTTAGCCCGCCGCAGGACCGCTTGGACGTGCGCACCTTCGTCAAGCAGTGGGACGAAAAGATCATAAAAGAGGCGATCTCGCGCGAGCTACGACGCGGCGGGCAGATTTTTTACGTCCACAACCACATCGCGACGATGCAAAGCGCCAAAAAGAAGCTGCTTGAAATTTTGCCGAGCCTTAAAATTCTGATCCTGCACTCCAAGATCGACGCTAAAACTACGGAGGATGAAATTTTAAAATTTGTAGCGGGCGAATACGATCTGCTGCTTTGCACCAGCATCGTAGAAAGCGGCATTCATATGCCGCGCGTAAATACGATCATCGTCGAAAACGCCGATAAATTCGGTATCGCCGATCTGCACCAGCTACGCGGTCGCGTCGGGCGCAGTAACAAACAGGGCTTTTGCTACTTTTTGATCGAGGATAAAACTGCCCTTACGCAGGACGCGCTAAAGCGGCTCGTAGCGCTTGAGAGCAACTCATTTTTGGGCAGCGGCTCGGTGCTAGCGTATCACGATCTGGAGATTCGCGGCGGCGGGAATCTGCTCGGAGAGGCGCAGAGCGGGCATATCGAAGCGATCGGCTACTCGCTTTATCTAAAGATGCTCGAAGAGGAGATCGGCAAGCTGCTAAGCAGGAAGAGCGCCGCTGCGAGCGTGGAGCTTAAAATTTCCGTAAACGCCTTTTTAAACTCGGAATTTATCAGAGAGGATCGCCTGCGCTTGGATCTTTACAGGCGGCTTAGCAAGTGCGCCGAGGTGGGCGAAGTGCTTGAAATTTTCGGCGAGATCGAGGATCGCTTCGGGCGCGCGGACATTTATACTAAGCAATTTATCGACGTGATGATGATTAAAGTTTTGGCTACGAAGCTCGGCTTGCGCGTGATTTCGAGCATGGACGAAAATATCTTGATCACCCTTGCAAACGGCGATAAGGTGCGATTAAAGGCACAGACGCGCGACGATGACGACGTGATAAATGAAATTTTGATCTATCTGCGAAGGGAGCTAAAAAATGCGAACTTGCGATGAAAATATCAAAAAAAGCGCGAGCAAAAGCAGAAGCGAAGAGTTAAATTTGGACGCGGCGAGCGGTTTAAATTTAGCGCCGCAAGCCGTCCTAAAAAGTGCGCAGAGCGGCACCGGCGAGCAAATTTATTTCAGCGATTTTAGCGCGATTGATTGGCGCACGGTACAGGTCGCCGTCTTTCGCGCAAATAAAAAGGCGCTAAAGATTGTCCGTGATATCGATTTCACGGGTATTGACGCGCTTGTGGGGCTAGAGAGCCAAAAATCGGCTCTTATAAAAAATACGGACGCCTTCCTGCGCGGCCGCAGCGCCAACCACGCGTTGTTATGGGGCGAGAGCGGTTGCGGCAAATCAAGCCTTGCGAAGGCGGTTTTTTCTAAATTTATCCCGCAGGGTCTTAAGATTATCGAGATCGGCAGGGACGATCTGGGCTATCTCGTGGATATAATCGACGCGATCCGAGAAGCAAGCTTTAAATTTATCATCTTTTGCGACGATTTGAGCTTTGAGCTCGGCGAGAGCGGCTACAAGCACCTAAAGCCTCTGCTAGAGGGCTCGCTGGAGCGCGCGCCGCGTAACGTGCTGATGTATGCGACGTCCAACCGTCGCCATATCGTAGGCGAATGCGCAAGCGACAACGACGCTGCGCAGATAAGCCGCGGCGAGTTGCACCTAAGCGACGCGGCGAACGAGCGAATCAGCCTGAGTGAGCGCTTCGGGCTACAGCTAAGCTTTTACGGCGGGAGCATGCGGGAGTATTTAGGGATCGTAGATGCCTATTTTGCGGCTGCGCAAGGTATGAGCGCGGCGGAATTTCGCTTGAGCTTTGCTGCAAATTTAGACGCGCTGCACGCAAAGGCGCGTGAGTTTGCGATGCTTCGCGCAAGCCGTAGCGGCCGCGTGGCAAAGCAGTTTTTCTTGAGCTTTGGCGAGGAATTTTTTACAAATTTAAAAGGTGGTGACAAATGAATACGGCGCGGGAATTTAAATTTGGCGTAAATTTTATCGCGGTAGCGAAATACGTGCGACAAACTGCCGCTACTGCGCGAAATTTTAGAAACGACGCCAGAAATTTCGGAGGCGCGAGATGAGCGCGACCGAGCTTTTTATCGCGCTTTTTCGCGCCGTGAAAATCATGGATTTTCGCTGGTGGCCCGCGTTTGGAAGCTTTGAGGTGGTCGTGGGGGCGATTTTGATCCAAAATACGGCGTGGCGCAATGCCGATGCAGCACTGCAAAACCTGCGTAGTAAGGGGCTTTTGAGCCTAGAAAGCATCGCCGGATTAGAGGAAGCGGAGCTTGCGCAGATCATCAAAGTAAGCGGATTTTATAATCAAAAAGCTAGACGCCTAAGCTTGCTTTGCAAAGCGATAATCGCGGATTTTGGGGATTTTGAGAGCTTTAAATCGGGCGTTAGCCGCGAGTGGCTGCTAGCGCGCAAGGGGATCGGCGCGGAGAGCTGCGATGCGATCTTGTGCTATGCGTGCGAGCGCGCGGTGATGGTCGCGGACAGCTACTCGGCGCGGCTGCTCGGGGCTTTGGGCTATGAGTTTGAAAGTTACGACGAGCTTAGCGCGTGGCTCGGCGAACTGGAATTTGAGCGGATCTATGAGTTTGTAAATTTCGCTAATTTTCCCTGCGATGCGGCGGCAAAAGCAGATAAGCTGGAGAACGAAAACAGCACGTATGTGTTATTTCATGGACTCATCGTGGAATTTTGTAAAGCGCATTTGAAAGGTAAAATTTTTGATGATTTTGCGATGGAATTTTTTGATAATTTAAAATAAATCTTAGCCAGCTTTAAAGCAAAGAACATTTTATACCATCCAAATAGCGACAAATAGGTAATTCTAAGTATCACTAAGCGCCGATATAGCAAAATTTAATTAAAATTATGGTGATAAATTCGGTTAAAAATCGATATTTAGGGGAGTTTATGACGAAAAGAAAAATTTTAATAGTATTTGGGACGCGCCCGGAAGCCATTAAGATGGCTTTGTTGATAAAGGAATTTCAAAAGTACGCGGAATTTGAAGTGAAGGTTTGCGTCACGGCGCAGCACAGACAGATGCTAGATCAGGTGCTTGAATTTTTTGAGATCAAGCCTGATTTTGATCTAAATTTAATGAAGCAGGCTCAGGATCTATACGACGTCACGTCGGGGGTGCTGCTCGGCATGCGCGGGATATTCGAGCGCTACAAACCGGACATCGTATTTGTCCACGGCGATACGACTACGACAAGCGCGGTATCGCTAGCCGCATTTTATCAAAAGATCGATGTGGCGCACGTCGAAGCGGGTCTTAGGACGCACGATATCTATTCGCCGTTTCCAGAGGAGATAAATAGGCAGATCACCGGCTTGATAGCCAAATATCACTTTGCGCCGACCATCGATGCTAGAGACAATCTATTAAAAGAAGGCAAAGATTCAAGAAATATAGTTGTTAGCGGCAACACTGTCATAGACGCACTTTTGTGGACGATAGATAAAATCGGAAACAACGAGCTGCTAAAAAATAAAATTTTATCCTTTATAAATGCCAAATATAAGCTTAGTGATAGAAAATTTATTCTCGTTACGGGACACAGGCGAGAGAATTTCGGAGAAGCTTTTGTTAATATTTGTGAGGCTTTACGTGAAATAGCGCTAAAAAATGAAAATATCGACATCGTTTACCCCGTGCATTTAAATCCAAACGTAAGAAAGCCTGTGGGAGAAATTTTATCGGGTATTCCGAATATATTTTTAATCGATCCGCTAGAGTATGATAGTTTCGTCTATCTTATGAGCAAGGCATATCTGATAGTAACCGATAGCGGCGGTATCCAAGAGGAGGCGCCGAGCCTGTGCAAGCCCGTTTTAGTTATCAGAGAGACTACCGAAAGACCCGAAGGGATAAGGGCAGGATGCGTGAAGCTTGTCGGAACGAAGCGAGAAAATATCGTAAAAGAAGCGCAAAAATTATTAAATTCAAAAGACGGATATGATAAAATGAGCCAAAGCATCAGTCCTTACGGCGACGGAAAAGCGTGCGGAAGGATACTCGATTTTTTGAAGGAAACATTGTGAAAAAAATTTGTATAGTAGGTCTTGGATACATCGGCCTGCCGACGGCGGCGCTTTTAGCGAGCAAGGGCTATAAAATCCACGGGGTCGATGTAGTGCAAAGCGTCGTAGATACGATCAATCAGGGCAAAATTCATATCGTAGAGCCTGAACTAGGGGAACTTGTAAAAAAATCCGTAGAAAGCGGAAATTTAAAAGCGGACGTTAAACCTGATTTCGCAGACGTTTTTATCATAGCCGTCCCTACGCCGTTTCGAGACGGATACATTCCGAATATCGACTACGTCATAAGTGCGGCAAAATCGATAATACCATATGTAAAAGACGATAATATGGTCGTTTTAGAATCCACTTCGCCGGTAGGTACTACAGAAAAGATAGGTGAAATTTTAAAAAATGGCGGTGTTGATATTTCTAAAATTTATATCGCTCATTGCCCGGAGAGGGTTTTGCCAGGTAAAATTTTAAAAGAGCTTACGCAAAACGATAGAATCGTGGGTGGAACTACAGAAATTGCTACTAAAAAGATAGCGGAATTTTATGGAGAATTCGTTAGTGGTAACGTTTTACAGACGGATTCTAAGACTGCAGAGATGTCAAAGCTTGCAGAGAATTCTTTCCGCGACGTAAACATAGCCTTTGCAAACGAACTTAGCATTTTGTGCGATAAATTCGGCATCAATGTTTGGGAGCTTATCTCGCTAGCAAATCGCCATCCGCGAGTTAATATTTTAAACCCGGGCTGCGGCGTAGGCGGGCACTGCATAGCGGTCGATCCGTGGTTTATCGTCCATGCCGGCGGCTACGAAGCGAGGCTGATCAAATCCGCAAGAGAGGTCAATAACCACAAAGCCGAGTGGAGCATAGAAAAGATCAAAAACGCCGCTTTGAAATTTGAGCTGCAAAATGGCAAAAAACCCAAAGTCGCGTGCATGGGACTTGCTTTTAAGCCCGACATCGACGATTTGCGGGAGTCGCCTGCGCTAAATATAACCAGACGCCTGATTGTAGACGGCGTCGATGTGGTCGCTGTAGAGCCTAATATCAAGGTTCACAAAGATTTTGAGATAGTGGATTATAAAAAGGCTATCGAAATTTCGGATATTATCGTATTTTTGGTCGGACATAAGGAATTTAAAGGGCTAAAAATAGAAAAAGAAGTTTTGGATTTTTGCGGAATTTGTAAATGAGCTTTCAAAAAGCAATAGATAGAAATAACCATCTGAATTTTTTTAGATTGCTTTTTGCTTTACAAGTGGTATATATGCACTCGACGGAATGGCTAAAAATACCGCTTTTATGGGGGGGGCACGTGGATAAGTTTCTTAGGCTATTTCCCGGCGTCCCATTATTTTTTCTGGTTTCGGGATTTTTAATTACCGATAGTTATTTAAATAGCGGGAATTTAAAAGAGTATTTTATAAAAAGAGCGCTTAGGATATATCCGGCTCTATTCGTAAATATTTTAGTACTTGAGCTAGCTATGTACGTGGGTAAAAATTTTAATGATATTTCGGTATTAAAATACATAGAATACTTTGTTCTCTATGCCATTACTGCCGCCTCAGGCATAGCGGGCTCTATAATCGGTATAAAAAACGATGCTTTATATAATTACGACGGCTTTTTTAGCTCCTATCCGAGCGGCGTTTTATGGACGCTTAGCGTCGAGTTATCGTTTTATATCGTCCTTCCATTTATTTTGTGTATTAGAAAAGCAATTATAAGAAATTTATTGTTAGTTTTCCTATTTTTTACATCAATTATAATTCCCGCAATCGCCGATGAAAATTTTTACTCCGCTTCAAATTTAAATAAGCTTCTTGAGCTTATATGTTTGCCGTTTTTGTGGATATTTATCATCGGCATGGTTATGAGGCTTTATTGGCTGGATATAAAAAAATATCTCGTAGGCTACGGCTTATATTATATTGCGCTCTATTTGATATTTTATTTTGCGGCTATAGAGTTTGGAAACGGGCTTGGAGATTATAAGAGAGGCTTGGAAATTTCTACTGTATTTCAAATTTTCCTTTTGGCGTTAGTGATCTTTAGCATGGCTTTTTCCTACACAAATTTAAAGATAGCTAGAAGCACAGATCTCTCTTATAGTACGTATCTTTATCATATGCTGATAGTTCAAATTTTAATTAGTCTGGGCTTCGGCGGC
>ERZ773004.188-NODE-188-length-41748-cov-23.471470_pt1 | contig 41748 bp, 38 predicted proteins | sample MGYA00580667_ERZ773004 | MGnify/ENA primary metagenome ERZ773004 (study PRJEB29015, sample SAMEA2737963) | human oral metagenome | biome: human oral; feature: human-associated habitat; material: dental | place: China | collected 2123 ... | reverse complement strand
ACGCGGACTGCTCGCGGCAGCGGCCGGTGGGAGATCCGCATGGCGGAGGAGGACGACGGCAGGGCTCCCGGCTGAGCGGCTTTCCGAGGCGTCACGCCGCGGGGCAGTGTCCGCGGCGACCACAACGATCCCAACGACGAGGGCCGGGCTCGGCGCCGCGGGGGAGGCGCTCTCCGAAAACCCGTCCCGCCACTAAGGACAGTGATGATTCTGCTACCCGTCCTCAACGCCGTGGCCGCACTCGTGAGCACGGCTTCGGCGGCGCTCGTCCTCGTCCGGCCCGAGGCGATGAGCGGATCACGCAGCGTCAGCGCCGGAGAACGGTTCTTCGCCCGGATGTACGCCGCCCGCGCCATCCCGTTCGGACTCGTCACAGCGGTCATGCCGTTCCCGTTATTCACCGCCGCCTGCGATCCCATGGCCGTGCGACTGGTTCTGGTGGCCGCGACGGTGGTCCAGGCGGTCGACGTCGCCATCGGTCTGAGCAGAGGGAGATGGGCGATGGTCGCGGGCCCGTCAGTCGCGGCCCTCATCCACGCACTGACTGCCTGGTTCCTCCATTGAGGTTTTCTCGCCGGGTTCCTTTGCAGAGGGTGAGGATGATCGGGGTCGTGGCGGCGACGGCGCTACGAGCGCGCTCGGGCACCGGCGCGGCGGAGAAGCGAGGCTCGAGAGTGAGGGAGACCCTGCCGGTGGGACGCGCGGGGCTTCTGAGACGTAACAGGACTCGTTCGAGCGGGGGCGTGTCCAAATCTGCCACAAAGGGCTCGTTCTGTACCATGCGGCGCGCTGCAGATCGTTGACATCACGCGGATCGCCCACATCCTCGAGTGTACAAAAAAGGTCTTTGTGGCAGATTTGGACATCTTTGGAGATCAAGGCCGTCGTGGGCTGCGTCGACAAGGTGCCATCGAGTCGAGCTTTTCTGCGCGAGGGCTGCATTTCTGCATGAGTTGGACGACGGCGTCGTCGGACTCGCGCAGGAATGTCCGACTCGTCGGGGCGCAGCTCCGCCGGACCGATCTCGGTGCGGAACTGGACCGATCTCGATGCGGAACCGGACCGATCTCGGCGCGGAACTGAACCGATCTCGAGATCAGTCGCGGGTCAATCGCGGGTCAGCTTGCGGTAGGTGACCCGGTGCGGGCGGGCCGCCTCGGCACCCAGGCGCTTGACCTTGTTCTCCTCGTAGGAGGCGAAGTTCCCCTCGAACCAGTACCAGCTGGCCGGATCGGCGTCAGTTCCCTCCCAGGCGAGGATGTGGGTGGCCACGCGGTCGAGGAACCAGCGGTCGTGGGTGATGACCACAGCGCAGCCGGGGAACTCCAGCAGGGCGTTCTCCAGCGACCCCAGAGTCTCGACGTCGAGGTCGTTGGTGGGCTCGTCCAGGAGGATGAGGTTGCCGCCCTGCTTGAGGGTCAGGGCCAGGTTGAGGCGGTTGCGCTCTCCGCCGGAGAGGACGCCGGCCGGCTTCTGCTGGTCGGCCCCCTTGAAGCCGAAGGAGGCGACGTAGGCGCGCGAGGGCATCTCCACGTTGCCGACCTGGATGTAGTCCAGTCCGTCGGAGACGACCTCCCACAGCGTCTTCTTGGGGTCTATGCCCGCGCGGGTCTGGTCGACGTAGGAGAGCTTGACGGTCTGACCGATCGTGAGGTCCCCGCCGTCGAGCGGCTCCAGACCCACGATGGTCTTGAACAGGGTCGTCTTGCCGACGCCGTTGGGCCCGACGATGCCGACGATGCCGTTGCGCGGCAGGGTGAAGGACAGGTCGTCGATGAGGGTGCGCCCGTCGAAGCCCTTGTTGAGGTTGGTGGCCTCCAGGACCTGGTTTCCCAGTCGGGGGCCCGGCGGGATCTGGATCTCCTCGAAGTCGAGCTTGCGCGTGCGCTCGGCCTCGGCGGCCATCTCCTCGTAGCGGGCCAGGCGCGCCTTGGACTTGGCCTGGCGGCCCTTGGCCGACGAGCGCACCCACTCCAGCTCGGCCTTGAGGCGCTTGGCGAGCTTGGCGTCCTTCTTGCCCTGGACCTCCAGGCGCTTCTCCTTGGTCTCCAGGTAGGTGGAGTAGTTGCCCTCGTAGGGGTAGAGGTGGCCGCGGTCGACCTCGGCGATCCACTGGGCGACGTGGTCGAGGAAGTAGCGGTCGTGAGTGACGGCGATGACGGCGCCCGCGTAGGTGGACAGGTGCTGCTCCAGCCACAGCACGGACTCGGCGTCGAGGTGGTTGGTGGGCTCGTCCAGGAGCAGCAGGTCGGGGGCCTCGAGGAGCAGCTTGCACAGGGCCACGCGGCGGCGCTCGCCACCGGACAGGTGCCCCACCTCGGCGTCCGGCGGGGGGCAGCGCAGGGCGTCCATGGCCTGCTCGAGCTGGGAGTCGAGGTCCCAGGCGTTGGCGGCGTCCAGGGCGTCCTGGAGGGTGCCCATCTCCGCCATGAGGGCGTCGAAGTCGGCGTCCGGGTCCGCCATGGCGGCGCTGATCTCGTTGTAGCGGTCCAGCTTGGACTTGATCTCGGCAACGCCCTCCTCGACGTTGCCGAGCACCGTCTTGTCCTCGTTGAGCGGGGGCTCCTGGAGGAGGATGCCGACGCTGTAGCCGGGGCTCAGGCGGGCCTCGCCGTTGGAGGGCTGGTCGATGCCGGCCATGATCTTGAGGATGGAGGACTTGCCGGCGCCGTTGGGGCCGACCATGCCGATCTTGGCTCCGGGGAGGAAGGCCATGGTGACGTCGTCGAGGATGACCTTGTCGCCGTGCGCCTTGCGCGCCTTGATCATCTGGTAGATGTACTCAGCCACTGCTTCGCCGCGCCTTTCGTCGGTGTGTGAGCGGAGGTTCTGCGCGACGACGGACCCCGCGGCCCCGGCCGTGCGCACCGGGGCCAAGCCTAAGGGAGCGGACGGACGATGGCGACGGGCGATGGCGTGAGGCGGTGCACGCCGACGGCACGCCGGCAGTACGCCGGCTCCACCCGCTCATTCCGCCCGGAGCCCCGGGAGCTCTCCCTCGGGGAGGCGGGCGCGTCGATGATCGACGGCGTCATGCCCGTATCGCACGGCGAAACGTACAGTTGCCCCATGTCCACGACGGTCTCGATGTCAAAAGCCCGTTCCACTCTTCCTCATCTCGTTGACCAGGCGCGGCATGACACTGTCTTCCTGACCAAGCGGGGACACACCGTCGGGGTTCTCCTCAGCCCCGACGCCTACGAGCGCATGTCGAAGGCCCTCGACGACGCCGATGATGTCGCGGTCCACGTCGATCCCGGCACCCGTTCGCGGTGAGCTCCCGGCTCCTCGGCGATCCGCCGGATCGCATCCATTGCGGGCATGCCTGATGAGTCTCGTCGATCTCTTGCCCGGATGTGTATGTCGATCATACGCTTGGAGGGCCGCCACTGAGGTGGAGTGGAAGTAGACGCCGGAGTACCTGTCGTGGATGGGGCCCGGCATTCGCGTTGTCCCGGCTTGGAGAACTGCTGGACTGAGACTGATGTCCTCGATGAGGACGTGGCCTGATCCGGTGAGCGCCTCCCAGTACTCGGGGCGCCCCAGATGTCGGGCGCCGAACGCTCCGAGGACCTGATCCGGGACCCGCAGTCTGGGAACCTCGCTCCCGCGCGCGTGCTCCGAATGAGAACTCGAGGCCGGCCCGTCAGGAGTCGGGTCGGACTGCCGAGGCGATGGAGGCGCGCCCTCCCCCGGAACCGACGACGGCACCCGCGGTTCCGTGCAGCACCGGGTCGGCGGTGGGCGATCAGCATCCCGTGAGGCGCATGACGCCCCGCCTGCCCCGACTGTCATTCCGAGACGCTCGACGTTCCTGCTCGCGGGCGTGCCGAGCATCCGAGCGAGCAGCCAGCCGAGCGGACTCCCGCAGCATTCGCTGGTAGCGACCGAGCCGTTCGGAATCCAGGCGCCCTTTGGAGTCGGAGGAGCGGACCTCCCCCGTCGCGTGGTCCACGCCGAGGATCGTGTTGAGCAGAGTCGACTTCCCGGCCCCCGACCGCCCGACGAGGACGGCGGTCGCCCCCTTCGGGAGCAGGGTCCGCAGGCGCTCGGTGGACGCCGGGTCCGCCGAGGTGACACCGACGGCGGCGTCAACCCAGGGCCCCATGCCCGTCAGGGTCTCCTCGACAATCCCAGGAGCGACCAGATCGGTCTTCGTGAGGACGAGCCACGCCTCGGGCCCCGGCGGACCTCGATATCGCGGCGCACCTCTCCACACGCCCGACGGAGGGAGTCGGGTCCATGGGTTCGACGATGAGGACGACATCGATGTTCGCAGCGATGGGCTGCCCGACCGACCGCCCCGACGGCGACGGGCGCCCAAGATACGTTCGACGGGGCAGGACTGCCGCGATGACGGGGGCCGGCGTCTCCACGTGCCGAAGCCCGACCCAGTCGCCGACGACGGGAGGCCACACCTCGTCACCGGTGGAATGTCCACGGGCGCCCAGGTCCACCGTCCGGAAGCCGTGCGCCGCCGAGTCGCGAGCCCCGGACAGGATCGCGACCTCGACGGTACCACGATGCACCGCGATGACGCGTCCGGCGGCAAGGTCCTCGCCGGTCTCCATCGCCGCGACCTCGAGGTGGGCGCGCCAACGATCGCCCCAGCCGAGCGTCTCCGCGTCACTCATCCTCATCCTCCTCCGTGGTACCGACTCGCCCTCAGATGACGTCGTGACGCAGTCCGGCCCGCACGCGCACGACGGCGTGGCGAGTGGCGAGCAGCCCTGCGAGGGCCCAGGCGAGGGTGACCCCGAGGTCGTGGCCGATCGCCGGCCGGATACCGCCCGTCGTGTCGATGACGCCGACGAGGCCGCTCAGCGGCATGAGGCTCGCCGCCGCCCTCAACCACCGCGGGCAATCGCTCAGCGGCACGATCACTCCTGCGAGGAGCGGGAGGAGGGATGCGATCACCGTCGTCCCCAGATAGGGGTCGGGAAGATCCACCCCGACCCCGGCTCCGCCCACTCCCATGAGCAGCCCGCACACGACGACCACGGGAACGAGCGCAACCACCCGTCCCAGCATGGCGATGTCGTGAGCCGACGACAGGACGAAGACGGAGCCGATCGCGGCGGCCCCGGTCGGAATCGCCAGGATCAGCGGCATGACGCCTGCGGACAGCCAGTACGCCGCGTCGACTCGCCTGCGGGTGTGGACCTCGTGAAAGACCCCGAGGTTCCGGTCCGCCGCCACGCTGGAGACGACTCCGCCAGAGACGGAGACGGCGACGAGCGCCGCCGCGTACCCGGTGCGCACGAGGTTCGGAGAGGACAGGTCGTCCCCCATGAGGACGTCGAAGAGAACGTCGAGCAGCGGAATGAGCAGGAGCGTCGTCAGCGCCGTGCCGAGGGAGGCGAAAGCGGTGGAGGACGCCCGGCCCACGCGCACGCCGGACGCCAACCGGTGAACGAACGAGCCCATCAGATCACCTCGGGCGTCCCCGCTCGGGTCGTGCCCCTGAGTGCGCGAACCGCCAGGAACCCGGACAGGACGAGCCAGGCCAGAACGACGGAGCACCAGACCAGCGCGTCGACCGCACCGATCGGCTCGCCCAGGAGGAGATCAACGGGCAACCGCAGCGGGATCAGGCCGCTCACCAGTGCGAGCCAAGCCGGGGGATCCACCGACGTGAACACGATGCCGGAGAGGATGAAGACCGGGACGAGGAGGAGACCCTCGTAGGAGATGGCATTCGGGGTCAGGACGAACACCGGGGCGACGACGAAGCTGAGGACCACGCACCCGACGAGCAGCATGACCGCGCCGCCGAGCAGCCGGGGCACGAGTGACGCGCTTATCGATGTGAAGTCCACTGACCAGGACAGCACCGCCCACGTCACCCAGGACAACGGCAACGCCGCCACCCCGAAAAAGGCCGCCGAGGCGACGAGCGCGGTGAGAGCCCACAGGGCGCCGATGGGCGCGAGGATCAGGTGCACCAGCGTGCCCTTGTATCGTTCGAAGCCGACGATGCCGGCGGCGCAGGTCGTAGTCGTCCACATGCCGATGACCCCACCGCGCACCCCAAATATTCCCAACACAACCGAATAACCACTTGAAAACCCACTAAAAATGACGCCATTCCACCCGTCAATCATTAGATACGAGCACGACGCTGCGCGGAGGAACAGTCGCCTCTACTCCTTCAGACCCACTACCACTATCATTATCGAGCAAAGTGATACCCAACGACCCGAAACAGGTGGCCAGCCCTCGGAACTGTTGCACCGGATAGGGAAAATCACCCACGTTCACATAGACTTCACAAGGCCCGGACAGTCCGAGCGCGAGCCGATCAGGGTCAGCCCAGGAGATCGACCATGCCCGGGTTTTACCGAGGCAACTCAATCGTCGCGCTAGTTCCAGTATGGTCCGAGAGCGCAGTGAAGACATCTCCCCCCAACGAAGTTGTGCACTGGCGACGGTTTCAGGCGCCGCGGGATCGAGAATTGGCTCCTTACATCCCTTGTCGGTCAACTCGGCCGCCCGACCAGCCCTGATTGCGTCCAACAGTACCCGGTCATCGTAACCAACGAAGTACGGGAATGGACTGGTGGCACCCCATTCCTCACCCATGAACAGCATCCGAGTGCACGGCATGGTGAGGTGAAGGGCCATTATGGCTAGCGTCAGGCCCTGGTCAACACGCACCGCCGGCCGCTCACCCGTGGCAGTATTTCCCAGAATGTCATGACTCAGGTACGCACTGACCCAACGCTCGGGATACGCATCCCGATGATGCTGTATGAGGTTCCGAAGAGCCGCGCGTCGCCTCTCACCATCGCCTCCCGCTTCAGCGAGGTCGCGAAGGTGCCCGCCGATCCAGAAGTCCCAGCACATGTCAACGCCGAAGCCACCCTCATCAATGGGCTTCGTGGCCAGCGCGCTCTGGGGTGACAACTCAGCGATCAACCACCGCTTCCAAGTTTCCCGCCCCAACCTGTCGACAGCGTTCCGAATGTCCTCCGTCACCGACCGAAATCCATCGGTGCTGAGGTGTTGCACAGCGTCAAGACGCAATCCGTCTAGGTGAAAATCGGCCAACCAACGACGAGCCGATTCAGCCATTACCATTCGCACCTGCTCATGTCCTGGCTGGCTGAAGTTCATTGCTTTACCCCATGGCGTTTTCGCCTCCGTGTGAAAATACGGTGCCAGGTACTTATGGGGAGCGCCCTGAGGGCCGAGGTGGTTGTATACGACATCCAGGACGACTCCCAGCCCCACAGCGTGGCAAGCATTGACGAAACGTTGAAGTCCCATAGGTCCGCCGAACTCCGATCTCACTGCCTCAGGCAGAGCGCTGTCGTAACCCCAACCGCCCCTCCCCGGCGAAACTCCAACTGGCATAATCTCCACAGCAGTCACCCCAAGGCTCCTCAGATGCTCCAAGCGCGTGGCGGCCGCTTCAAACGTCCCCTCCGGGGTGAACAGTCCGATGTGCATTTCATAGAGCATACTACCCGGAATCTCAACGCCTCCCCACTTCTCGTCGGTCCAGGGAAACGCGGCGGGATCGAAAGCCCTTGCTGGACCCGCATATCCGGTGGGGAACCACCGAGCACCGGGATCAGGAAGCAAAAGTTGTTCATCGACAAGCAAGCGATAGTCTGTGCCAAGCGGAAGCTCGGCGGTCCAGTATCCGACGTCATCCTGGGACATCTGGACCACACCGTCCGCGGTCTGCAGAGACAATTCCCCGACAAGGGGTGCCCAGACCCGAACAGGAACTTTCTGCACCTTCCTTGCACTCATACGCAGCCGCACAGTCCCACCGCAGCACGCTCAGCCAACATGTATAAACCACTTCTTTCAATCACGTCGGCACCACCACACCGTCACCGAGCCAGAAGCCGCTCTAGCGTCTCAACGTCGACAAAACTCGTGTGTGTCCCGAGGGTCCCACACGCCCAGGCGCCACCCACCGCGCCCGCGCGGGCGGCCCCGAAGATATCGCCGTGGTCCAAGTAGTGGCACAGAAAAGCCGCCACAAAACTGTCGCCAGCCCCGTTGCTATCCACGACCGGACGACCGGGAATAGAGATCGGGCTGATCCGCAGTGGCAACTCGTCCGACCGTCGCCACACACGGGCCCCCTCACTCCCGGCCATCACCACCACGAACTGGGCGCGCCCTCGGGCAAAACGTCTGCGACCACGCCGGACTCGTCCCTTAGCGCCGCGGCTGACACAAAGACGTAGTCGGCACCATAGGCAAAATCTTTATGATAGTCGGCAACACCATCCCAGTCATGTAGGTCGGTCGACGTCGACCGACCTGCGGCAACAGCGTCCCGCAAGGCGTACCTCGCCCAGTTCATGATTGAGACGTGCACGTGACGGGACCTCTCGATGCCCTCGCGCCACAGCGACGGATCGGGAATAAACTCGAACGGATGTCGTGGATCGTACAGGGACATGCGCTGTCCTTCCTCGGTCACCAAATTCACCGAGCGTCGCGTGCCGCTGATGTGCGTGACGAATGTTATCGGGATCCCAGCAGCTGAGTAAGCGTCCTGGATGAGCCGACCTTCAGCGTCATCTCCGATCACGTCCGCCATGGCGGAGGCGCGGCCAAGCGCATGAACACCGAGGGCCACGCCGTTACCCGTGTGACCCACGACGGTCACGATGGGCGGAACCATCATGGAATCCACAACAGGGAGGGGTAAGGATTTCACTCGGACGATGTGATCGACTCCCACGCCGCCTACCACCAGAACATCTGCCTGAGTCATTTTCTCTCCATTTTCCTTCACGTGAGTTCAGCGCACACCGAGGGTTGTCATACCAATTCGATCCTCGACAACCACCTCATTCTGAGAAACAATGCTGTCGCGAACCGTGACTCCAGAGGCAACTTTCCCTCCGGGAAGAATTATCGAATCTGCAACGAAGGCCCGTTTACCAACTCTAGCGCCATCATAAAGAAAACTATGTCCTACATCACCCTCTACCGAAACTTGCCCGACAGCGACTCCCCTCGAGGTTTGCGCAGGCACCCAAGGACCCAATGTCCTCGGACGGCGTTCCGGCTCAAGATCTGCAGGAGCGTCAATCAGCCTCATATGCCCCAAGTGATAACGCTCCACGGTGCCGATATCAGCCCAGAAACCTCTAACCGGGTAAGCGCGCACATAATCTCCATTCGCCAACATAGCAGGAATGACATCGCGACTGATGTCATGCTGCCACGAACTCGCCGATCCAGCAGCCAGAAAATGCAGCAAGTTCAGAAGAACATCTGCCTTGAATAAAGCAAATGCGGTAAAAACCAAGTTGGACGTTGGATCAATCGGTTTCTCCACTAACGACCGAACGCGCAGATGCTCGTCGACGTCAACCATCCCGAACAAGCTCACAAATCGCCGCTCAATCGCCTGCACACCAATAGTGGCGACAGCCCCCGACCTGCGATGCTCCCAGATCATATCCGAATAGTCAAAATCGTAGACATGGTCCGCGTGCAACACCAGGACATCAGTAGCACCCGGCGCGAAGACGAACTCCGCATTCGCAAGGAGAGCATCGGCGGTGCCGTGCTCAGGTCGACGAACGCCCGCGTTGTAAGTTTTCGCGCCGTGGCGGGGGCATAGACTTTCCTGGAATCCGAGATGAACATGGAAGTCATGATAATGCGTCCAGTGCGTCACGACATGATCCACCACCTGCTGTTGCCGATCATTGGCCATCAGCACAACCTCACCGATGCCGGTACGCAAGCAATTGGCAAGGCTGAAATCCATCAGTCTGCATGTACCACCATAAGGCACGAGCGCCTTGGTCATGTCTTGAGTAAGAACCCCAAGCCGCTGCCCCCTGCCACCAGCCAGAAGGGCACCCCTCACGTCATTCATCAGCCAGCTCCAGCCAGTCCCAGACCTCACGTCCATCGTGGAGCGTCACCAAGAAAGCGACGCCATCAGTATCACGACTAACGGTGCCCACAAACCTGTTCCCCTGCCTACGCATAGGACGAAGTTCGCCATCAGTACCCACCGCCATCTCAACTCGGATCGCGGGAGAAAATCTCCACCACACCCTGGTGTAGGCAGCTTCCCATGTAAACCCTGACCGCTCACTCAAAACCGACATTCGATAGTCCGTAGGATAGCGACGCGCTATCTGAGTACAGGTATCGACATCACATCGAGACCTCGCCACCGCGAATAACGCGTCAATGTTCTGGCTCATCTTTCCGTTCCATTCATCTCCCAAAATCCCTAGACGCTCGGCAAGCCTAAGGTCTCCGTGGTCCAACGCAAATGCAGCGGCAGTCTCAAAAGTCTCCGGATCCGCCATGAGATCAAGGTCAGGAACCAGGTCCGACCATCCACGCTCCAGTAACACGCCGAGCGCAGGCTTCCTAAGAGAACCGGCCAGCACATCGTCGAAAATCTGATGGAAACGGGCCGCCACATCGTTCCAACTGAAGGTACGAGCCCTGTCACGTGCAGCCGTACGCAGGACTTGCGCCTGGTCAGGATGCAACTCGACCACATCAAGGGCTCGTCTCAAAGCATCGCAGATCGACTGCGTGAGCGATTCGTCATTATAGCGGAACGAACGCGGAATCGCGAACCCGGTAGCACCCGGCACATGAAGCGGGTCGTCTCGGTGTCCGAAGTGCCGCATACCTGCCTGGTTCGTAGCCACCGGAATTTCGCCGCAGCACATGGCCTCTCCCATACCAAGCAAAAACGTGTCCATCTCAAACTTGGAAGGATACAGACAAATGTCCGCCGAGATCGCCCAGTCCTCCAGCTCCATGCGAGACATCGGTCTGTCCTCAAGGCGAACAAGATCGGGAAAATCGACAGCGAGGTCGGTCAGAACCCGATCACAAATTCCCGTTGCCGACAAGCAGTGCAGCAAAACATTGAAACGTCGCCCGGTTTCCAAAACCCGACGGATTCCCCTAGCCATCTCCCGTTGTCCCTTGTGGTCAGGCGCATAACGGGAATTATGATACACCCCAGGGAGGGTCGGATCTAATCCCAGCTCAGTAAGGACGCGAATCCTCCTTCCAGGATCCGTCTCGACATGGCGCCACGGTTCTCCAATGGCACAGCCTCCCACCACAAGCTTCTCCGGATGAAGGCGTAAAATGTTCCGTACCGCTAGATGGGAAAATAACTGCTCCAGCGCCGTACCTGCCTGAGTAGTGACATGTTCGAGTTGACCGGGAGAAAGAAAGTCAACCGCATCGGCCCCCAAAGTCGTCAGCGCGAGAATGGGGAGATAAAATCGATCGGGATTATTCGGATATTCGAAATTTAGTTTCATGGATGGAAGAACTGCTCGCATCGTCGTCTCTAAAGGAGTATCACACGGTGGATCTCGCAATTGGTCAAGCGTGGAGAGCGAAGACTCAGAGGCGCCCAAAAAGCGCAAAAGATGACACACCTCTTGTCCGTACACCTTTTTATTGACCGGCATATTGGACTGCACCGTACTGACAGTTCGAATACCGGCATCACGCAAAGCAATGGGCATCAAGTAGTGATAGAAAGGTTCGTGCATATGGACGACAGTATCGTCGGATGCATGAGCGATCAGATAGCGAGTCGCAACGATTTGAAAATATAGCGATTTCAAGAAAGAAAGATCATTTCCTTTCAACGAGTAGGGCGGATAGTACGTGTCGGGATGGGTGGATAGTAAAGGATCATCCAGCACCACAACTGAGATGCCCTCGACGTTCAATTCGTACGCTTGCGTGTCAAAGTGCAGCGTCGGTGAAGTATGATGCGTCCAGACGCCAGGATCCAACGGCACCTGGACACTAAAATTATCATGCCAGTCAAGAGAGAGCAAGTCTCCATGCTTACGCAACCGCTCTAGCTGACCGTGAGATGGCGTCAGAGCTGAGACTCTGATTCCCCGGCGACGAAGATGACGGCAGAGGTCCCACAAATATACCGAGATTCCTCCCTTCACCAAATATTCATCAAACCCACCGAACTCGAAATAGCACTCGATTACATGCATGTGGCCTCCTCATTGATAACACCCGAACAAATGGCGAACGATCCGGACGGCGCAGGAGTAAAAAGGGAAGTCAACGAACACCAAGCCAGCGTCGAATATCTGGTCCTCGACCGCTCCTCATGGTAACGCAACTCATGCGCAATCCTCGACAAGTATAAAATGTCATGAAAAGACGACATCTGTGCGCTACAGAGATCTCTTAAGATTCTGTTTTGCCAGTCAAAAGCCAATTCAACCATACGGGGATTCTGCGTCTTTAGTGCAGCGAAAGGCCAATTCCCGGTAACTAGCGCATCGTGACGCAAAATCGAAATCAACCAGTCATGAGCGTCGCCGCACCGCGCCAACTCCGCATGATCGGGACACCCAGGAGGATCAAGATAGTCGAGGAGTATATCAACCGTCATGCATTCTACAGCGCGGAAAAGGCTGGTGTAGTCGTCCGCAGGCGCGGCCCAAGACCTGCAACGGCCAAAATCGACGAATCGCACGCGGTCCGCCATCAGAATCTGGGAGAGATGAAGGTCGCCGTGACAAGGACCGGGTGTGGGTACAGGCCGGGTAGCCCCAATACGCACAGCGGCTTCGGCCAGTTCCATACCGTGCTCGGACTCCGCGGCTGACAGGTGTGCTACAGCAACGGTGAGGTCCTCCTTCAGGCCGATGAGCCGATCAGCTCCGGCTTTTGCCTGACTACTGGCGGCGCGAGCAAGGGCGCCGAGAGGAGCGAGGGTTTCGTGGAGGCGTTGGACACCGGCGTTTACTGCCTCCAAGACTTCAGCAATCCTTGCATCTGCGCCGCCGGAAGACCCGTTAAGGTGGGCACGCAAGTCTTCCGCGAGAATGCGATCCAATGTCACCCCAGGAAGACGTCGAGACACGGCGGCAATCGGAGTCAAAAGGCCTGCGGGCGACTCATACCAGCATTCGGCTACCAAGTCAGGAGTGGAGTCATCCCCAACGAGCGCACGCAGCACAGCAATTTCACCGTTCTCAGCCTCCGCCGTCCTGTAGACCTTTAGCATGGCCGGGCCATCGGCATCCACGCCCGCAACCTCATTAGTTGCGCTCGGCTCGCGGCCAGAAAATAATGCGCAACTGATCCGAACGCCGCGCCACAGCACCTGACCGCCGCCAGCAGTGCGCCAGACAGATCGCTGGCTGAGTCGGGCCAACGCTGACGCCAATGATCCGGTGCCACGACCACATCCTTGAAGTTCAAGTCTCATAGTCCGGCCACGACGGATCCACACCAACATATCCGTGCCCATCTGTAGCCGGTCCTCAACGTCGCCTTCATGCGGCCTCGCGTTTCCTGTGGTCGGCTCCTGCACAGTCATGTCAACCGCCTACCGCTTCGAAATAATGTATTCCCCGCGCCCACAACATGAAGGCAAGTGCAACGAAGGCGAAAGTGATGAATGGGGTCACCAGGGCAATGAAGGAAAAACCGTGGAGCAGAACGTCAGCTGGAACGTATCCAGTCAATGCTACAGGCACCACACCTGTGAGAATCACCTTAAATAAAAAGGGAAAAACAGTCAAAGGATACTGGGCAGCATTGAACAAATGATATATCGCCGTCATCAGGTTAAAGCTCGTGGTAGTCCAGAATGCGCACGAAGCCAAGATAAGTTTGGTCGACGAGTAGACCAATGTTCCACACAGCATCAATGCCGCCCAGCATATCCAACGTCCAGAACCCGAAGGAAACATACCTTCGTGCGCCAGTCTAACCAGTGCGACAACGGTAATCATGAGACCACCCAACAGCTCACCAATACCATCGGGATAAAGAAATCGCTCGCTCAGCAGCATCACCAGCGGCTGAGCAGGTCGAATCAGATAGCGAACGAACTCGCCGCGTTGGACCAATTTGCGCGCCAACTCCCAAAGCTGGTCGGTGAAACAATGATCAAAACCCTTCGTGGTCATCGACGTTCCGAGTAGAAACATAGCCTCATTGAGCGTCCAGCCGGCCAAAGCATTTACCTGGCCGAAGACCGCCACGAGGACTAGCACACTGAGCCCGACCTGGATCAAAAATCCGGCCAAACCGATGCCAAAGTCTATAGGATAAGCCATCAGTCGGCGATACGACGCTGCCGTCAGAATTCGCATAATGTCAATGTGGCGGGCTATTTCGTTACGTTTACCAGTCATCCGCCCACCGCCTGAGCTTGTGTATGAAGTCGTTTCCAGGCGAACCGGCCGATCAGGTTAAGAACTACCACCCAGGTGAGCTGCACACTCAGAATAATGAGTAGATGGGAACGGCTTGCATAGCGATGTTGAAGTACTTGCATAGGCATAGAAATCATGGCCGCGAATGGAAGACATTCCAACAACCGCCGAATCAACGACGGTAACAGTGACAAAGGTACAACTTGACCGGATAGAGCCGTCAGCAGACTGCCGTAGATATAACGCACCCCCCAGGTGTTCGACGTCGCAAAGCCAACCAGCCCCAGTAAAAGATTGGCATTAAGGGCAATGGCCAGTGCCAAAATTAGCGACACCAAGCCCAGCAAAAGGTCGCCGGGGAGCGGCGAGGTCATCGGTAGCACGACGGCCGCCACCAAAAGTAGCGGAAGCGCCAGCACCAACGCACGAGAGGCGATGACAGCTATACCCAAAACCAAGTGCCCACGTCGATAGTCGATAGGTCGCACGAGAGCACAGATGTGATCACCGCGGTAAATTTCGCCAGCAACACGGGTGTCGACCTCGTTCTGCAACAGCAACGCAAACAGGTTTCCGCACACGAAGTAAGTAGTGACGGCAGGCAGATCGAAGTCCTTAATGGAGCCCCGCCCCGTCTCGACTAGAACTCTAGACCACAAAGATACAAGGATGCCGATAGACACCACAGTGGCGAACATTCCAGCAAAAACGGCCGATTTATACGCCACGGTCGATCGGAATGTTGCAATAAAAAGACTCAGGTACACACGCATATGCCTACACCGTTCACCCATGCATGTACACTGCACGAAGTACCTGCGCCAATGAAGGTTCTGGTGCCACCAGATCGGTGATGTCCACCAGATCTTGAATCTGGGCAAGTACTCGCGCTGGCTTCAAATACTGTTTCGACCCCATCATCATCAACTGTCTGGGCCCGGTAGCCTCAACCTTGATTCCATTCCCCAAACGCGCTGAAATTACACCGGTTACCTCGATGGCGTCCGGTCCCTCAGCCCACTCTACGCGTACTTGTCGATCAGGCGCCGATTTGATCAGCGTTTGTACCAGGCCATCGTAAATAATGCTGGCGTTATCAATGAGCACGGCTCGGTTGCACAGTGCCCCGATGTCGCTCACGTCATGGCTGGTAAGTACGAGTGTCGTACCATGCTCACGCACCAAATACCCGACAAGTTGCTGAACTGACTCCTTGAGGACCAGATCAAGGCCAATCGTGGGTTCATCGAGCAACAGCACCGGTGGGCGGTGGAGTGTCGCCGCCGCTACCTCGGCGCGCATTCGCTGACCCAAACTAAGAGTGCGAACCGGCTGGCGAGCGATTTCGCCGATGCTGAGCATATCCTCGAAGATCTCCCATTGCTCCGCGACATCCGCAGCGGTAATGTCGTAGAGTCTAGCAAGAATGCGAAACGAGTCCTGAACAGGCAGGTCCCACCACAGTTGGCTCCGCTGGCCGAAGACAACTCCGATATTGCGAGCATGCATCATCCGGTGAGCATGAGGATCCAGACCCGCCACACGACACCGGCCGGAGGTCGGGCTCAGAACTCCTGCAAGAATCTTCACCAGTGTAGACTTACCCGCCCCATTGCGTCCCAGCAGTGCCACAGCCTCACCACGCTCGACGGAAAAACTGATGTCATTTAGGGCCGTAGTACTCACCGAGGTGGTCCTGCCAAACAGCCGATAACGATGCGATTCATCAGACGCTTCAGCCAATTTCGTGCGGTACGTCATCGTGAGGTCCTCTACACTAATCATGAAGCCACCTCCGCTGCGACTTCGCGAACCGCTTGGTCAACAGCATTCATAGCCACGCGAAGCGCGGAAGATGTGCTGGTCAACGGCGGGGCTAGCCGCACAACATGGTCGCCGGGAATGATCCGTACCTGACGGCGAGCCGCCTGCTTCACTACGGCACGAGCAAGTTCCGGTGCTGGGACGTCGCTGCCGGGTCTGACGAACTCAAGCGCTCCAAACAGGCCCAGGTGGCGCACATCGCCAATGATTGAAATCTCGGCCATGGTCTCAAGCGCATCGATGAATACACTGTGCAGGTCGCGTGACATTTCGATACGACCAGCGTAAAGTTCTTCCATGGTCGCGGCAGCCGCAGCGAGAGGTACCCCCGATCCTGAGTAACTCGAACTTGCACCGCCCGCCGACTCCCACAGGGCCGAATCAGCTAGGTTTCCGGTAACTGCGATAGCAGAGATGGGATATCCCGATGCAAGCCCTTTGGCCAGAGTCACGATGTCAGCACCCATGCCAAGCTGTTCGGAGGCGAGAAACTGCCCTGTGCGCCCTCCCCCCGTCAGTACCTCGTCGGCCACCAGTACCACGTCATGCGCGCGGCACCCCGCTGTAATGGTCTCCCAGTATCCTGAAGGAGGAACAATGCATCCTCCGGCACCCAGCACAGGTTCGGCAACCAAGACACCGACGTCATGACGCTTAATGATTTGCTTGACGGTGAGTTCAGCACAAAGCAGATTGCAGCCAGGATACGTAGCTTTGAACGGACAGCGGTAGCAATATGGCGAATACCCAAGTAGAGAAGGAGCCGCTGCTTCACCTGGAGTGTCCCACGACACGATCTCTCGACTACCTCGAGTTTTACCATGAAATCCTCTACGCAGGCCAGCCACCCGGGTCACTCCCCCAACGCGCGAAGTCGCTCTCCTAGCGATGCGCAGGGCCGCCTCGACGGCCTCTGACCCTGTATTGAGGAATGCGGAAGGGCGTAGTCGACGGGGTAGCAGAGCGGCCAAAGCTGTAGCCGCCCTACGACGCACAGCCTGCCGTCCGTCATGGACGTTCTCCAACTCCCGGGCTTGCGCAACTACGGCGTTCACCACAGCCGGGTGGCAATGCCCCAGCGACTGTGTAAAAATTCCGGATCCCAGGTCAAAATGTTCCCGTCCATGGGTGTCGCGCAGCATCGACCCGCAACCACTCACCCACTCGATGCCAGTAAAAGAACTCTCGCCAGCCTCATCTTGTACGGTCTGTATAGTCTTCATCCGAGGATCGCCAACTCCGTGCGAAGAAGGGTATCTTGCAGAGGCTGTGCCCGATGCCCTCCGATGGTGCGGTCAACAGTTCGCTTCCAAGTGGCCAGCAGTTTACGCAGCTCACCACCATCTCCCGTGCTAGCCAGCCCTTCGACGGAAGTAGCAAGGTTCGTGAGGGCCGGTACATTTCCGCCTGCGGCACGTAGGAGCAGATCCTGATCGGGCAGATCCCAGGTCACCGGTATCACGGGCCGCAGCGAATCAAGACACAGTACTTTATTCACCAGAAGACGCTCGGAATGCCATCCCCTAGCCGGACGCACCGCAGTACCTAAGCATTGCTCCGCCAGACGAGCGAGATCGGTGATTTGGGCGTTCACTTGCGGATCTCCGCCATCTAGCACGTTAGCATTTTCATCCGCCCAAGTGCGCAGAGCATTCGCTGGTGCGTGCGCCCGGGCACGATCGGTCCACGCCAGCAATGCCATCATCACCTCCCACAGATCCGGAAGAATTTCCAACGCCTGGGCAGCCAGACATTCCGTACTCGCGGAACGAACACGCTCGGCAAGCAACTCGGGAACCACAGTCGTGTAAAGCATCCTTGCAAGTCGGTGCGGGGTGCGTTGGACACGCCACATGTCTTCGCCTGCGTGGTCGGACAACAACTCAGTCGCCGGAACGGTTCCAACGCCCAGATCAGTAATGGCACCCCTGCCTTCAATGGCATCGACGTAGTACAACAGGCCTTCGGTACCTTCGCGCAATGTCAACTGGCGGAAACTGGAAAGGAGCCGATCGACCAGGCCCCGAGTTGCAGGGTAAGACACGTCTCCGTCATCGAGAATCGCCTGCGTCTTAGCCCATTCGCTGGAAAAGGACTGGAGAAGAAACTGGGGCGTTCCGTGGTAGCTACGCTCAAGGCCGAGATACGGCGCAACAGTGCAACTGCGACATTCTGACATGCGGCCGATTTTTGCGACGCTAGACCGATACTTGGCAGATTGGACAAGGTCAGTGTAAGGCAGCTCCCATGGCAGCGAATCATTCCAGGCGTGGTAGCAGGGCATAAGAATTTGCCCCTCCGGACCTATGGTAAGGATGCGCCGACCGGCACCGCAGTTCGTGGAGCGTTCGGAAGTCCGCGTATCCAAGAGCCCGAGCACGTCAAGGCTAACCCGCGCCCATGGCACGCCCATCCGACGGGAGACTTCGCGGCGTGTATCCTCCTGTCCATTATTCTCAGTGCTTTGCAGCGCCGGGAGCGTCGATACAAGCGAATCAGGGCTCGAGGGCGGCTTCCTGACCGATGGCAGACCAAGCATTACCGTACGGGCAGTGCGCTGCGGGTCGCGCACAGTTCCTTGGCCGTCAAAATACTCAAATATCGGATTCAAAACGACAGGCACACGTAGATCAGCGGCAAAACCCATGAGGTCATCGACATCACTGATATTTTCCGACGAAATAGTGCAGATAATTCGAACAGATAATTCAGAGTAGTGCTGACGCAGCTCAACCAGATAATTCTTGGTCCTGTTCACCGTATTGACTCCGCGAATGGCATGGTATCGCTTAGCACTGAGAGTGTCCAAGGACACGTTCATGACGGAGAGGCTGTCGACCATCTTGTCCAAGTGACGAATCGGCCGGATCGCGTTGGTCGTAACTTCCGTCGCCATGCCCAGGGACGCCGCGTGTCGGACACCGGCGACCAAGGAGTTATGCAAACTTGGTTCACCGCCAGTAAAATCCACGTAATGGATGCCCAGAGTATGCATTTGCTCCAGCGACTCCTGCACCTGTCGAGTGGACATCTCAGCCTGGCCAGAAAAAATGGGATCCTGCCACACGTTGCAGTAGCCGCAGCGAGAGTTACAACGAAAAGTCAGGTAGAGCCGGCCGTGACGAAAGTCAGTAGCCCGAGGCTCAGGTTCGATAGCGAGTTGAGTTACCATGTTCTACCCTCCGGACGTTGTGTAGGGACGAGTTGGCGAAGCCGGGCAGCACTATCACGAAGCGCTGTCGCCCGGGGGCGGGTGGCATCCTCATTCTCGAGGTAAATGATCCCGTCGAAACCTTCATCAACCAGTGCGTCAAGGATTTGAGCCCATGGCAAGTCGCCCGTTCCCAAGGCTCGGAAGCGAATCGCAGGCCCTGGCCCGTAACGGCACCAACCAGCGCCCACGGGAGCGGAGGCCTCGGGCCACGTCTGGAGATCTTTGACATGGACGGCAGCCAGGGCCTCGCCCCAGCCACGGGTCAATGATACAGGAGAAAACCCGAGTGCGGCAACGTTAGCGACATCCAGGCACAACTTCACGGGGGCTGAATCAGGAAGAGCCCGGAGCACCGCACGGGTACTCATCGGGTCGTACAGCACCTGCTTAGGATGCGGTTCTAGGAGCACCATTACTCCGCGATCATAGGCGTGTTGCAGAATGGGTTGTGTGGCCTCCACGAACAGAGTCACGTTATCGCTCCATCTGGTATCATCCATTCCATTCCAGGTGAGCCACCGCGAAAAATCAGGACAGCCGAAGTGCAAGCGGGCCCACCCACAGCCGAGTTCAGCAGCTAGGTCAATTGTGGCGATGGCGGCTGAGAACGCAGCGTTACGGTCAGGTTTGGTCGCCCAGGGATGGTGCAGTTGAGTCCGTACCCCCGCGGGCCCCAGAAATCGTTGAGTGTCTCGACTGTTGGATACGCAACCTATCTTCAGTCCCGAGTCTTTGAGGGCGCGATGTACGACGTCAGCAATCGCTTGGATATCACGTCCGAGTTGCAGCAGATGCATTGTGCTGTCGGTAGGCAAGTCAATCACCTCGATGCCGAGAGCGCGCACCGCCGCCACGGCCTCAGGAAGAGTCCTGTCGCCGAAAGCTGCTAGGCAAATACCGGGCCTCATGCGCAACCGCTCGTTCGAACGACAACCTGGTTCCACCAGGTTGTGGGGCACGGTAGATTTTCATTGCACAGCAGATGGGAGAGCGCAGGAGCAGTTTGCGAAACTAACCGCGAGCGTCCTAGTCCGTATCGATCGAGCTTGGCTGCCAAGGCTTTACGGAAAGCCGGGCAACCGCTTAGGACGCCGCCAGCCAGCACCACCTCGGTTCCCAGAACCCCGGCTTTATCGGCTGCGACCCAGGCCGCCTCGACAAGATCATTTATCGCTCCGCGTACGATCTGGGTAGACACCTCATCCCCAGCCGCCCAGCACTCAGTGACGATGAGCGCCAGCGCTGCCACCTTGGCCTTGGGAAATGGCGTACTTGCTAACTCCCGCGCGAGCCTGTCCAAGCTTTTTCCCGATCTTTCGGATAGAGCGTCGACCAGCGCTGTGGAACGGCCACGTCCGTCCGTTGCACGGACACCAGCTCGAAGTCCGGCCGCTCCTATGGCGAAAGCACTGCCCTCGTCACTGGCCAGGTATTCACGCGACCCGACTGTGACAGGTAATCCGTCGGGTCGGCAGGCCCGGGCCGCGCTTCCTGTTCCCACCACGACTGCGGTAGCCGGAGCGAGTCCTGGGCCCTCACTCAGCATGCCCACCAGGAGCAGCGCTGTGACGTCGTCGACGCACACGAGCGGACGTCGCAACCCTGCTCTGCAGGCCGAGTACCCGATCATCTGAACGGTGGATTGTCGAGGGTACTCATCCAACGAGGCGCTGGCGAGCAGCGTCGGCGCGTCCTCTGCCCCATCAGCAGCAATAGCAGCAAATACCTCATCGAGTACCCTCATGGCCTGTTCCTGCCCAACGGAGGCCGGGTTGATGCTGTTGAACTGTTGATGCTGACCAGAACTAACAAGGAGCGTCCGCGTTCCGCCGGCGTCTATGACGTTCCACTGACCGGTAATATTGCTGTTCATTGCGCTTCCTTCGACATCGCAAGCCGTTGGATTTTCATCTGCTCAAGACCCGCGTCAATATCCCTGGGTCGCCATGCGGCAAGTCCCGGTAAGTGAGAGAAGTCTGACGATTGGAGACTGGAATAGGTTGGTCGACAAGCCCACCGCGTCTGATCACGAGGCACGCCAACGACCAGTGACGGATTGGCTCCTACCGATCGATAGACACGACGGGCGATCTGCTCGCGGCTGAGTTCTTCAGGTCCAGCAAGATGCCATGTCGATAGGTTCCTGAGTCGGTTTTTCTCCCCGGAATATCTGGCAGACCCAGCTTGGATCAGTGCGGCGCACACAACTGCCACATCATCTACATGAACAGGTGTTAGAAACTGATCGCAGGGTACTTTAAACGGCTTCCCCTCGTGTGCCTGCCGCAGGCAAGTCTGCACAAAGTCAGCTCGCCCGCTCCCGTCCTCATGGTAGACTAAACTGACTCGTAGCACCATATGTTCGCGATGACCGCGACTATTGCACAGCGCCTGCTCAGCCGCGAACTTCACTCGACCATAGGCGTTGCTCGGGTCGGGACGCTCATCGTCACGGCGCAGCCCACAGTCGCCGTCGAATACGTTATCGGTGGACACCAGTAGACAAGGAGTGTCAGCGAGCAGTCTGCAAATCTCGACGTGAGTATTGCGAGCCTCCTCCTCATGCTCCTCGAACCAACTGACATCAGAGGGTCCGTGCACCAGGATCAAGCGGTCTGGTTTCATTCGATTCACCAAATCGATGACAGTGGCCCGACCAGTGATAGTAGCTAGATCAGCCCGGTGGTGATTTTGGCGACGACTCTGACCGGTACGCGACACGATATGCACCTCGTGTCCGGTTTGGGTCAGGACCCGGCTGATTCTTCCGCCCAGCATCCCGGCACCCAGGCACAACACGCGTGCCTGCCCGACGGGAGCCGCAGCCATCATAGTTGTGAAGGTCATGATGGCTTTTTGTAGGTCGCACCTATTTTTGTCAGCAACCAGTCAATCTCAGCTTTGCTGACGTCATTACGGATTTCAACCGTCCCGACATCCACAGGGAGCACGAAACGCAGCTTACCACCACGGACTGCACGAATTTTCTCCAAAGCGGATATCACGTCATCAAAACTCACCTCAACCCCGGCGTCAGACATTGATAAAGGCAGTCCTAACGATTGTTGAACACGGAGCATTCGATCGGCGACAGCGGGAAGAAGCAGGCCCCGATGACGTGCAAGTTCCACCGCGGCCGCCATGCCAATGGCGACACACTCTCCGTGGAGCAGCGGGCCGTAACTCGTAGCAGTCTCGATTGCATGACCGACAGTGTGCCCGTAATTCAGCGGACGTTCAAGGCATTCCTCGAAAGGATCGCGGTAGATCAAGGTCGTCTTAATCTGCGTCGCCGCGTAAACGATGCGCAAAAGCAGATCCTGGTCACCATCGACCAGTTCACGAGCCTGGGCCTCCATAAGGTTGAATAACTCTGGAGAAGCAATAACAGCCTTCTTCAACACCTCACTCAGTCCGTTAGTGACGTGCCTAGGAGGGAGGGTTCGAAGAGCCTCGATAGGACTGACCACCGCCTGCGGCTGATGAAAACCACCTACAAGATTCTTCGCCTCAGCATGGTTGACCCCCACCTTGCCTCCGAGCCCGGCGTCCACCTGAGCCAGCAGCGACGTCGGAACATTGATGTATGGGACTCCACGCATGAAAATGCTGGCCGCCCAACCCACCGTGTCAATGACGACTCCTCCGCCGAGCGCGATGATGACGTCACGACGCTTCATCCCGGCCGCAACTAGCCAATCGATGAGCTTTAAGGCAGTTCCAATGGATTTGTACCGTTCGCCCGCATCCATGGTAAAACGTTGTACGGCAATGCTGCGCCGATTCAACGCGCAGCACAACTTGTCTCCGAACAAGGCATCTACGGTAGTATCGGCGACCACGAATGCAGTACGGCCATCAACCGCCTTGGCGAGAATTTCATACGCCTGCGACCAACTTGAGGTTACGGATGTTGTGTAACGATCAGTGTGCGAGGCTTGAGCTACTACTGCACTCCCCGGACTCTCCAACGGAAGGTGGTCTTGAAACTCATTTCTTGCGGGCGATGTGGACAACATAGACGACACAGGAACGTTCAAGGGAGCACCTCCGAGTCAGGGACAAAGAGTGATTCGATTCACAACGACAGGTGACGTGCGCCTGCGATGGGCGTTGTGGTGCGTGAGACTAGTAACCAGGCTGGACAGGGACAAAAACCTTCGGATGGCACTCTACGCCATCCGTCAAAAGGTTCTGACGATGATGTCGTCATAACACGACAACGCGAAGAGGCTTCCCGGCATCACGATCTGTGATCTGGTTGTGATGTGATGATCTGCCACCGGCTGCCAGGGTGTCGGCGAACTCTGTGGGTGGTTGTCGATCTTTAGGTGTACTGGTCGGGAGGGTTGGTTGGGGGGGGGTGTGACCCGAGTCTTTGAGGTGAGGAGAGCGCCTTGGGCTGGTTGAGTGGAGGGGTTGCAGCTCCCGTCAGCCAGACTCGAAAGGTGCTCTCCTGATGTCCCACGCTAACGCGGCCCTGACCCCGCGTGCTCGTGTGAGGGTCGCCCGCCTGGTGGTCGAGGAGGGCTGGCCCGTCAGCGAGGTCGCTGCCCGGTTCCAGTGCTCCTGGCCCACCGTCAAGCGCCGGGTCGACAGGTACAGGGCCGGCCGGCCCATGACCGACCGCTCCAGCCGCCCGCGCTCGCGCCCCCACCGCACACCCAAGGCAGTGGTCAAGCGGATCGTCTCGCTGCGCAAGCGCCTGCGTGAGGGGCTCGTCCAGCTCGCGGCCCGCACCGGGGTAGCGGCCTCGGCCGTCCACCGTACCCTGGCCGACGGCTGGGCCTACGCCCGCCACTACGACTCCGAGACCCAACACCGCCAAGTTCTACCCGCATGGCTGCACCTCTACAATCACCACCGACCCCACACCACTACCCAAGACCACCCACCCATCACCCGCCTAACCAACCTCTTCAATCTGCACACCTAGCGGGTCTGGTATGTTGATGCGGGTGCGACGTGACCCGCACGGTGACAATGAGTTTTGTTCCTGTTGTTTGGGTGCGCTGGTTCCGGTCTTCGGGGTTGGGGAGGGCGGGGTGATCTGGGCATGGCTGGGACGAGCTGTTCCGAGGAGCTTGCAGTGTCGGGCGGTGGGCCTGCACAAGACGATTCCCGGGGGCGAGGGTGCGTGGGATCGCCCGGGACCCGGGAGTCGTGCGCGGCACGCTGCGCCGGTGGCCAGCCCGGTAGGGGACCGGGCGCAGGACCGGGGCCGACGGCACGGCGGGCCGGTGGCCGGCCCGCTGCGCTCCAGCACCCCCGGCTCGTCCCAGCCGAGTGGCGCGGAGGAACCTACCTCGGAGGCGATCGCCCGTCTGGAGGCTGCCAATGCCGGGCTTCGGGCCCGGAGAAGTCAAGCCCGGCCCGGGGAGTCGGTGGGATCCTCCAGCAGCCGGGCGAGCATGTGTCGCCGGTGGAGACGGTCCGGCGGAACCCGTGCTCCGGTTCGTTGAGGACCACCGGGATGCCTGCGAGGTCAAGCGGCCGCGGGCTGGTCGAGCTGGCTTGCTCGTCCCACCTGCGCCTGGAGAGCCGACGCACCGGCCCGTCAGCGGCGAGCAGCCGCTGACGCGGCGCTGACCGAGCCGATAACGCGTACCTGCACAAGGATGGCCCGGCCATGGGCTCGCCCAGGACCGATCGCCGACCTCAACGGCACCGCCGAGCAGGCGGGCGGGCGCGTGAACCGTCAGCGGGTCGCCCGACTGATGCGCGCCGCAGACGCCAACCGGATACCGGCGACGGCGCCGGGTGCGCACCACCGTACCGGACCGGACCGGCACCAGGTGCCCCGACCCGCTCGAGCGCGACATCACGGCCCAGGCTCCCAACCGCAGGATGCCTCGGCGACATTCTCCCACTACGTAGGAGGCGCCCCCTCCTACCCGCCTCTGGCCGACGGGACGAACCCGTACCCGGCCACCGTCATCGACCGCGCACGGCCGGCTGGACGCTGCGCGACCACACGCGCAACACCCCTCGGCCATCGAGGCTTTCCAGCAGGCCGCAATCACACACAGGAGGCCCGAAGGGGCCGTCTTCCTCCCCCGGGTACAGGCCGCGACGCCGCTGCGCCGGCTGGTCGACGCCGTTTCCGGCATCGGACCCGCCCGCATCGTGACGCCGTCGGCACTCGCGCGCACGAGGAGCAGGACGGAGACGGCGGCAGCAGGGCGCCTGGCCCCGCTCGAGCATCGGGGCGACCGCGTCGGCACGGATCTGTCGGATCTCGGCCTCCGTGCTGCGCTTGTGCTGGCACGCACGCGCCTCGAGGACCGCATGCGTCTCCTCCGAGAGCCCGCGAATCACCGCACTGGCCATACCCCCTCCTTACCCCTCCCCGCGTGATACCACACCATCAGAGCGATATCGCGCGCTCCGTGGAGCAGGGCAGCATGCGGCGTCGGGCCAGGAGGCGGACCACGCCGGCCACCACCAGCCACAGGGCGCCCTCAAGCACCCAGGCCACGGGATGCCCCTCATCGGTTCGCATGGCGAGCAGGACCAGGGAGGCCATGTGGTGGCCCCCGTGCACACCCACGGCCGCCCACGTCGAGCCCGACACCCACGCCACCACCACCGCCGCGACGGCGAAGCCGAAGGGCGTCGCCAGGTACAGGACACGCTCTACCCAGTTCTCCTGCCCGCCGTTGGAGATGATGTGCAGCAGCGTGAAGCCGATGACCGAGATGGCACCGGCCCGGCGAGTGCCGCCCAGCGACCTGAAGAGCCAGCCCCGCCACACGAGCTCCTCCGGGAACCCCTGGACCAGGAACGCCGAATTCACTCTACTGAGGAGCAGGATCCCAATGGCGGGCAGGGAGATGTCCGTGAGCCCGCTGGCGGCCGGCTCGACCCCGAGCAGGTCCACGACGACCCCCACGACCGCTGCGATGGCCGCGGCCACCACGACCATGGCCAGCATCCAGGCCAGGGCCCGCCGATCGACTCGCAGCCGCAGGTCGCTCAGACTCCCCCCATCCAGACGAGTCACCAGCAACCAGGTCAGAAACAGGACGAGCAGGGACGACGCGAGCGTCGCCACGGTTCCCATCACCGCCTCCGCTGCGTCTTCCGGGCGGTTCTTGAGCAAACCGAGAAGCAGCAGAGGAACGAGCAGGAGGTCGCCCGCAGACATGACAAGCACTGCGAGCGTGACTCGCAGGGCCGTTCCCCCGCGGCCGGGCAGCCGGCGCCGGGGCGAGGAAGGATCTGTTGCGGTGTCAGGAGAAGGTGCTTCAGCCGGTGAGGTGCTCATGACTCCCGACGTTAGGAAGCGGTGCCCCGCGCCACAACACTCTCATCCACTGTTCAGGGATGAATACGGGCACCCCCTGACACATACCGGGGTCCCCCCTCATGGGCGAGGCACGCAGGACCGACCGCCCGGAGGAGGCGGCCGTCAGGCCCGCAGCCGCCGGAGCCTCGACGTCAGCCGATCAGTCCCCGGCGCCCTCCTGCTGCCTGCGCCAGCGGATGCCGGCGTCGATGAAGCCGTCGATGTCGCCGTCGAAGACCGAGTCGGGGTTGCCGACCTCGAAGCTGGTCCGCAGGTCCTTGACCATCTGGTAGGGGTTGAGGACGTAGGAGCGCATCTGGTCGCCCCAGGACGCCTTGACGTCCCCGGCCAGCTCCTTCTTCCTGGCGTCCTCCTCCTGCTGCTTGAGCAGCAGCAGGCGCGACTGGAGCACGCGCATGGCGGCGGCTCGGTTCTGGATCTGGGACTTCTCGTCCTGCATGGAGACCACCAGGCCGGTGGGGATGTGGGTGATGCGCACGGCGGAGTCGGTCGTGTTGACGGACTGCCCGCCGGGCCCCGAGGAGCGGAAGACGTCGACGCGGATGTCCGTCTCCGGGACGTCGATGTGGTCGGTGGACTCGATGAGCGGGATGACCTCGACGGCCGCGAAGGAGGTCTGCCGGCGCCCCTGGTTGTCGAAGGGGCTGATGCGCACCAGCCGGTGCGTGCCGCCCTCCACCGAGAGCGTCCCGTAGGCGTAGGGGGCGTGGACCTCGAAGGTGACGGACTTCAGGCCCGCCTCCTCGGCGTAGGAGGTGTTGAGGACCTTGACGGGGTAGTCATGGCGCTCGGCCCAGCGGGTGTACATGCGCAGGAGCATCTCGGCGAAGTCGGCCGCGTCCACCCCGCCGGCCCCGGACCGGATGGTGACGACGGCGTCGCGCTGGTCGTACTCGCCGCTCAGCAGTGTGCGGATCTCCAGGTCGGACAGGTCCTTGCCGATGGCGGCCAGGTCCGACTCGGCCTCGGCGAGCAGCTCATCGGCGTCCTCGCCGCTCTCCTCCCCCGCCATCTCGACCATGGCCTCGAGGTCGTCGAGACGCCCCCCGAGTTCCTCGACGCGCCCCAGATCGGCCTGGGCGTGCGACAGCGCCGAGGTGACCGCCTGGGCGGCGTCCGGATCGTCCCACAGGTCCGGGGCGGCGGCCCTCTCGGACAGGGAGGCGATGCGCGCCCGCAGCGCCTCGGGATCCGTCACCGCCGCGATGGAGGCATAGGTGTGTCGGAGTCGTTCGATCTCGGCGGGGAAGTCGGTGGCCACGCCGCGAGTCTACGGCAGAGTCCCCGCGGTGGCCGGACCCCCGCGGCTCAGCCCAGCTCGAGGGCCTGGGCGCGCGCCAGCAGCGCCTCCAGGACCGCGCGCACCGCGCTGGTCGGCTCGGTGCGGGTGACGCGGTGGCGCACGACGAGCTGCCGGGTGCCCAGGCCGGGCGGGCTGGAGACGACGACGCCGTCGGGGACCGCGCCGGAGTGCACCGCCAGCTCGGGCAGGAGCGCGTAGCCCAGGCCCTGGCCCACCATCGCCAGGACGACGTCGTCGTCGTGGACCACGTGGCGGACGGTCAGGGGCGCGCCCAGCCGACGCGAGAGACGGGCCAGCGCGAACGCGCCGGCGGACGAGGGATCCTGATCGATCCAGGTGGCGCTCGCCAGGTCGGCCAGCGTGCTCGGGACGGCCCGCCCGGGCGGGACGACCACCAGCCATGACTCGTCCAGCAGGGGGACGTCGTTCATGGCGCGCGGAGGCGCCGGCAGGGTGTGGGAATCGCGCTCGAGCAGGGCCAGGTCGAGCGCCCCCTGCCGCAGTTGCGCCAGGGCCGCGCGCTCCTCGACCTCCTCGATGATCACCTCGATGCCGGGCATCGACTCCTCCAGTGCGAACAGCAGCGGCAAAAGGAGCGCCCGGATCGCCGTGGCGAAGGAGCCGATGCGGACGATGCCGGCGGGGACGTCGCCATCGACGAGCGCGAGCTCCCGCCGGGCCGTGGCCAGCTCGGACTCGATGCGCTCGGCGGTCTCGGCCAGGACCCGGCCGGACTCGGTCAGGACTGCGCCCGTGGGCGTGCGGTCGAGCACGCGCACGCCCGCCTCCTTCTCCAGCAGACGGACCTGCTGGCTGACCGCCGACGGGCTGAGGCGGAGCAGATCCGCGGCCGCCACAACGCCTCCGGCGCGATGCACGGCGAGGAGGACGGCGATGCGATGAGCGGAGATGTCCATGGGATCGACAGTACCGACCTCGGTTCAGATCATCTATATGGTCCATATGGAGATATGCGGCCGCTCTTCAACGGTCCGGTCGGATCGTGCTCTCGCAGCCGCCTCACGGCGCCGTCGAGACCCGCGCCGAGCCGGTGGCGGTGATGGTGAACCCCCGGGCCGGGATCACGCCCCACGGCAGGAAGGGCGGACGAGACCGGGCGGTGAGCGTGACGACGGCGGTGACGCCGTCGGGGCTGACCGCCTGACGCAGCTGCAGCGACTCCGGACGCTCGGGCTGGGTCCCGAGATCGTCGAGCGCCGCCGCGCGCACGCCCGCGTCCGTGAGGCGCCCGGGCGCGCCGCCGGCCTCGACTCCCCCGAAGTAGCCGTCCTCGTCCATGCCGTCGACGGCGGCCGCGGCCGCCGAGTCGGCCAGCGAGGTCAGGGTCTTCAGGTCCAGGTGGACGGCGGTGGCACTGGCCACCACCAGGACGAGCGCGGCCACCACCGCGATCGCCCCGACGCCCAGCAGCAGGACCTGCCCCTCCTCATGCGCATCGCCGCGGCCCTCGTCACCGCGGCCCTCACGCGCCCCGCCGCATCTCACCGACTGCACCCGTCGCCTTCCCCGCTCGTCGACTCGCCCATCGCACTGCTTGCCCACCGCACCGCCCTCGTGGGGCGCCGGCCCTCCCGCTGGAGGCCGCGGCCCGCGCCTCACCCGGGCCTCCCGGACTTCTCGGACCCGGTCCGGGTCACGGCGCGCTCGGCGTCGAGCACGACGACGCCGCGGCCCACGCCGGCCGCCCCCAGGACCGGCAGATCGACCCTGGCCTCGACGCGCACGACGCCCGCGGCGCACGCGTCGTCCGAGCACGTCAGGCTCAGGGCGCTCGCGGGATCGGCGTCGATGCGCTGGTCGGACAGGGCCAGGCCAACCGCGACGCGGGCATGCGTCAGGGCGCCGTCGCCCTCCTCCACCTCCAGGACGCGGCCGGCGGCGTCGGCGGCGGAGGCGACGGCGAAGGACGCCGCCTGGATCCTCGCGAGGGCCACGAGCAGGTAGAGGAGCGGAACGACCATCAGCAGCGTCCAGCCGACGAACTCCACGGGCGCGTTGCCGTCCTCGCCGCCGCTCATGGCTCCTCCCGGGCGCCGCTCGCCCGACGCACGAGCGCGGCCTCGTCGACGGCGTGGCCGGTCACCCGCAGCGCGCCCGAGGGTCCGAGCAGCCCCAGCACCGGCAGGGGCGCCGTCACCTCGGCCCGCACCACCGGGACGCCGTCGATCGCGGTCCGGGACACGGCCACGTCCTCGACGTAGCCGTCCGCCAGCGCGGCATCGGCCAGCATGGACACGCGCGCCGCGGCCTCGGCCTCGCTGCCGCCGACAAGAGCGGCCCTGCGGGCGCCCTCACCGGCGGCGTCGGTCAGGATGTTGCGCACGTGCAGGCCCAGGGCGAGCTGGAGGAGCGCGACGGACACGGCGATCACGAGCACGCCCACCAGCGCGAAGTCCACGACGGCGGAGCCGGCCTCGGCGGCCCGCGGGTCGGGACGTCCGCGGGCCCCGCCGTCAGATGGCACCGGTGACCTTGGCGATCGCATCGTTGAACACCTGGGTCAGCGCCGGCCCGGCCACCGCCCACAGGGTGACGACCAGACCCGCGGTCATGAGGGTGACCAGCACCCAGCCGGGGACGTCCCCGCGTTCGTCGCGCAGGCGGGCGGCGGGGGCGGAGGAGGTGGGATGAATCATCTGACTGTCCTTTCGAAGGCGGATCTGGACGGGATGAGGACGACGGGTCGGGGCGGGCGGAGGGCGGGGAGATCGGTCGGTGAGGGAGGGGCGTCGGCGGTCTCAGAGCCCCAGGCGCAGGACGAACAGGCCGGGGAACAGGGCGAAGACGACGGTGATCGGCAGAACAAGGAAGACCACCGGCACCATCTGCGCGATCTCGCGCTTGCCGCCCTCCTCCATGAGGGCGCGTCGGGAGGCCTCCCGCACGTCGGCGGCCTGGGCGCGCATGACGTCGGTCAGCGGCGTGCCCCGTTCGAGGGCGACGGCGATGGCCTCCGACAGGCGCGTCACGTGCAGGGAGTCGACGCGGCTCTCCAGGCGGAGCAGGGCGGTGGTCAGGACCGCGCCGCTGCGCACGTCCGCCAGGGTCAGGGAGAGCTCGTCGACCAGGTCGCCGGTTCCGAGCCCGACGACGCGCTCGATGGCGGCGACGGGGCCCTGCCCGGCGCCGACGACGAGGGCGAGCAGCTCCACGACGTCGGGCAGCTGGGCCTCGATGCGCCTCCGACGTCGCTCGACCTCCTGGCTGAGCCACCAGTCGCGGCAGGCCGCGCCGCCGACCAGGGCGACGAGAGCCGCGACGCCGAGCAGCGGCACGCTCACGTGACGCACCATCGAGACGAGCAGACCGGCCCCGATCGTGACGGCGAAGGCCGAGACGGCCCACAGGAGCTGCTGGAGCCGGAACCCCTCGTAGCTCAGGGCGCTGCCCGCTCGCGGCAGCCGGCGCCGCACCGACTCCGCCGATGACCCCAGGCCCTCGAGCACACGGCCCGCCGAGCCGATCGCCGCCAGCAGCACGAGCGAGATCGTGCGCCCGTCGGCGTCCGGCGCGGTGGCGCTCAGCAGGCCCGAGGTCGCGGGCTGCTCGTGGGTGTAGGGGGCGAGCCGGTCGTCCAGGGTGAGGTGGCGGCGTCGTGACGCCGAGACGATGAGAAGCAGGCCGCACGCCGCCATGAGACCGGCGAGGGCGCCCAGGAAGACGTTCATCGCAGCACCCGTTCCTCCTCGGGCAGGCGCCCGAGCCGCAGCATGAGGCGGTAGGCCAGAACGCTGGCCACGGCCCCCACGGCCAGGATCAGCGCGCCCGTCGATGTTGCATAGGCCGCGGCCGCCTGGGGGCGGGTCGACAGGAGCGCCAGGACGAGCCAGGGCGCAGCCACGGCGACCCTGGCCCCGTTGACGGTCCAGGACTGACGGGCCTCGAGCTCGCCGCGAGTGCGCAGGTCCTCGCGCAGCATGTGCGACAGGGAGCGCAGCAGAACGCCCAGCTCGCTGCCACCGACCTCGTGGGCCAGACGGAGAGCCTCCACGATCCGGTCGGCGACCGGGTCCGCGAAGCGCGCCTTGAGCCGGTCCAGGCACACGGCGAAGCGCGCCGTGGCCGCGTAATCGACCGCGAAGGCGCGGAACTGCTCGCGCACCGCATCCGGACCGCGCTCGCCGAGGTTGCCCAGGGCCTCGGGCAGACTCATGCCGGCGCGCACCCCGGACACCAGGGTGTCGACGGCCTCGGGCCACACCTCCCGCAGACGGGTGCGCCGTGAGCGGGCCCGGCTGGAGACCGCGACGTAGGGCGCGACGGCGGCGATGGCCCCGAAGACGATGGCGATGGACCAGGCGCGGGAGACGCCGAGGAAGCCCAGAGCGGCCACGACCCCCAGCGCCGCGCTGCCCGCGACGAACACCGCCGGGCTGGTGCGCCCGACCCCGGCCTGGACCAGGAGGTCCGCGAGGCGGCGCTGCCGCTCGGAGCGCCACTGGGGAGGCTCGGTGGTCAGGGCGAGCCAGACGAGCACCATGCCGATCCCGCCCGCGAGTCCCGCGATCGCGCCCATCAGACCCGCTCCCCCGTGCGACGACCGCTGCCCTCGGGGGCGAGGAGCTCCGCCAGGCTGTGGCCGGCGCGGGCGTAGCGATCGGGCGACGGCGGAGCGCCGGGGCCGCGCACGAGCCCGCCCCCGGGTTCGCGATGGAAGACGTCGGCCAGCTCGACGACGCCGTTCTCGACCCGTCCGGACAGGGCGGCGACCTCGCGCACGCGCCGACGGCCCTTGGAGTCGAGGTCGAGATGGACGACGAGGTCCACGGCGCCGGCGACCGTGGGCACCACGAAGGCCGCCGACACGTTCTCCCCCGCCAGCAGCGGGAGCGTGCAGATCTTGACGACGGCCTCGCGCGCGGAGTTCGCGTGCAGGGTGCTCATGGCGGGCAGCCCGGAGTTCATGGCGATGAGAAGATCGAGCGCCTCGGCCTCGCGGACCTCGCCGATCAGGAGGCGGTCGGGACGCATGCGCAGAGCCTCCTTGACCAGACGGCGCAGACTGATCTCGCCGACCCCCTCGAGGTTGGCGGCCCGGGTCTGCATGGCGACGCAGTCGCGGTTGCGCAGGGAGAGCTCGAAGACCTCCTCGCAGGTGATCACGCGCTGACCCGCGGGGATGGCCCCGGCCAGCGCGCGGACCATGGTGGTCTTGCCGGCCTGGGTGGCGCCCGAGACGAGGATGTTGAGGCCCGCCTGGACGGAGGCGTCCAGGAAGGCGGCGACCCGCGGCGTCAGGGAGCCCAGGCGCACGAGGTCGGCCGTGCGCCAGGCCCGCGAGGAGTGCTTGCGGATGTTGACGGCCCAGTGCCGGGCGGTGATGGGCGGGATGACGACGTGGAGGCGCTCGCCGTCGGGCATCTGGGCGTCCACGAAGGGACTGGACAGGTCGAGGCGGCGCCCCGAGACCCGCAGCATGCGCTCGACGAGCACGCGCAGGTCCTCGTCCTCCAGAATCGTCGTCGTCAGCTCCGGCCTGCCGGAGCGCGCCACGAAGACCCGCCCGGGCGCATTGCACCAGACCTCCTCGATCGAGTCGTCGTCGAGGTAGCGCTGCAGGGGGCCGAGCCCCGCCAGGGCATCGACCGCCCGCGCCCGGGCGTCGTCGGGATCGCGCAGGGGCGGGACGAGCCCGGCGTCGGCGCGGGTCACGTAGTCGGCGGAGGCCTCGGCGACGAGGGCCTCCAGCGCCGCGGTCTCGGTGAGCGGGTCCACGCCCCGCAGGCGGACGAGCTCGCGGATCTCGTCGTGCAGCAGCGCCGCTGCATCCATGGTCGGGCCTCGCTGTGGGTCAGGGGTGGGCAGGGATGGTCGGCCCAGGCGACCGCTGCGCGATCAGATGCGATCAGGGTCGACCGGGGTGGCGGTACCGCGGACGGGCGGGCGGCTCCGCGATTCGGAGCCTAGAGCACGTTCTCCCCTCCGCGCCAGCCCCCGGCGGCGCCCTGTGGATAACACGGGGACCTCGACCCGTCGCAATAGGGCGCGGCAGTACCCCGATAACCCGCTACTCGCCTACGGTTGAGCCATGTCGCAGCCGCCCACCGGACCGTCCGACCCCGCCGCACCGCCGAGCGCGGAGAATGCGCCCACCGCCGCGCCCGCCGCTGCCTCATCGCCGACGCCGGAATCGGCCCCCTCCCCCGTATCCGCGTTGCCCGTCTCCGCGGCGCGCCGCCGCAAGCGGTCTGCGCTGGCGCTGGCCGCTCTGGCGGGCGTCGCCGTACCCGGGCTGGACCCCGCACGGCTGGCCCTGCCCCAGGAGGAGTCCGAGTCCCTGCACATCGTCGGCGTGATCGACACCAGGGGCCGCCACTGGGAGGTCCTGGAGGCCCACGACGACGCCACCGGGGCGAGTCTGGACGCCGAGGCCGAGGTGCTGCGCCGCATCGGCCGGATCGTGGATGACGGCCGCCTGACCTTCAACGTGCCGCGTGTAGCCGGAACCCTGCGCAGCGAGGAGGCGCACATCCAGGTGCGCAGCCATCTCGAGGGGCGGCCGGTCGACGTCTCCTCCCTGCATCCGGGCCCCGGCCTGTCCGCCGGCGTGGGCCGCGCCCTGGGCGAGCTGCACGAGCTGCCCACCTCCGTGATCTCCGAGGCGGGCATGCCGGTCTACGACGCTCAGGAGGTCCGCGACCGCTGGCTGAGTCTCATGGACGACGCCGCCGGGACCGGGAGGGTGCCACCGGCGCTGCTGTCCCGGTGGGAGTCGGCCTTGGAGGACCCCACACTGTGGAGGTTCCGCCCGGTGGTGGTGCACGGGGACCTCGACGCGGAGAACGTCCTGACGGCGGGGGGCGCGGTCGTGGCCATGCGCGGGCTCAGTCAGGCGCATGTCGGGGACCCCGCGGAGGACATGGCGTGGATCTACGCCTCCGTGCCGGTGGACTGCCTGGACTCCATCGAGGGCGCCTACGATCTGGCCCGCACCGAGGGCGTGGACAAGCATCTGCGGGATCGCGCCGAGCTGGTCAGCGAGCTGAGCCTGGCCAGGTGGCTGCTGCACGGCGTGCGCGCCGCCCGGGACAGGATCATCGAGGATGCGGTGGCCATGCTCGACGACCTGGCCGATCAGGTCGGTGACGAGCCGCTGATCGAGCCGCGCGAGCCCCGACTGGCGCCGGTGCCGGGAGAGCGGGTGACCGCCGCCCCGGATGCGACCACCCACGAGGTCACCATGGTCCCGGTCGACGCCGATGACGACGACAGCAGTGACGACCTTGACGACGGCTATGACGATGGCGTCGATGATGGCGATGACGTCGATGGCGTCATCGGCATCATCAATGATGACGAGCCGGACACGGCGCCGGTCACGCCCCTGCGCCTGGCGCACGACTCCGGTTCCTCACCCGAGGGCGCCTGAGGGCCTTCTCGGGCGGGCCCCGTCCTCCGGCGCTGTCGGCCCCGTGCCCGTCTGCAGGTTAGTCCGCCGGGCTGATGGGGAAGCAGACCTGGGTGCGCCACGATGCCGGGTCCGGGTTGTGGGCGGGACCGACCAGGTAGCGCTCGAAGGCGTGCCCCGAGGTTCGCAGACCGCATTCATCGAATTCATCGAATTCACCGAGTGAACCGATCTGCTGCAGGAGCGCCGTATAGGTCTCCGCTAGACCGTCGTACGGGCCCAGGTGCTCGGTGGCGATGACGGTCTGCTCCGGGACGGTGCGGCAGGTCAGTGGTGCGCTGACCTCAATGGGGGCGTCAGGAGCATCAGGGACGTCAGGAACGTCGACGACCTCCCAGATCTCGACATCGACGTCGTGCTCGACGTACTCGTCGTCGAAGAAGGTGGCGCCGCAGGGCTGGCCGCTGAGGTGAACGGCGCCGCCGGCGAGTACCCGGCGGACCTGGGGTTCGAACTCGTCGAACAGGTGCCCCACATCGGCGTAAGTGGGGATGATCTCCCGGCGGGCGATAATGGTGTGGGCGGGGATGGTCAGAGTGGTGATGCAGGCGGAGCCCGCGTCACCGGTGCTGTCAGTGCTGTCGGTGCTGTTAACGCCATCAGCGCCGTTAGCGCTCATCAACGGTTCCTTTCGATGGTGGAGCAGTGCGAGGGTGCGCTCGCGCCGCAGCCCGAGCTCGGTCGCCTCCTCATCCAGGCGGTCCAGGTGCTGAGTCAGCAGCCGCCGCCAGGCCGCCTCGTCGTCGGCGAGGTGAGCGGGAAGCGCCCGGGAGGCCTCCTCCAGGCCCAGGCCCGCCTCCCGCAGGCGGCGCAGCATGAGGGCCGGGGCGAGCTCGTCCCGGGAGTAGTACCGGTAGCCGTTGCTCGGGTCGACGTCGCCGGGGCGCAGCAGACCGAGCCGGTCGTAGTGCCGCAGCATCCTGGCGCTCAGGAGCGTCATGCGGGAGAACTGGCCGATGGTCCACCGGGGGCCAACGGGACTCGCACGGACCATGTCATCAGCCTCCCGATTGCCACAGTGTCAAGGTCAAGATCATCAGCGAAGTCATGAGCGGCCCTCCGCCCGCAGGGCATCCTCGATCTCGGACAGGGGCAGGAGATCCGCGGCGGAGAGCTCATCGACGAGCCCATCGTCACGATCGACGTAGACGTAGGCGGCTCGCACGGCGTCGGTCTCCACCCCCCGGGAGGCGGCCAGGGCGTGGACGTAGATGCTGAGCTGGTCCACGGGCACCCGCCTCCGGCCGGTCTTCCAGTCGACGATGAGCCAGGCGCCCCCCGGATCCCGGAACACCGCATCGAGGCGGCAGCGCACGGTGAGGGATTCCAGCGCCAGTTCCAGCTCGACCTCGGTGTCCTGGAGGAGGCAGCCGTCCAGCAGGGGCAGCCTCTCGGCGATCTCGAGCCAGCGCTCGAGCTGCTTGCGCTGGCGGGGCGTGAGCGCATCGGGAACGCCCGCCTGCTCCAGGGTCAGCAGTTGGCCCTGCCCGCCCAGCCGCAGAGCGATGGCGTCGTGGAAGACGGTGCCCAGCCGCAGCTCCGGGCGCGGCTCCGGCGGCAGGGGGCGGCGCAGGTCGAGCGCGAAGCGGTCCCGATCGGCGCGCAGCTCGTCGATCCTGGTGGCGGCCAGGTGGTCGGGCAGGTGGACCGAAGGGGGCTGGTCGCGTCGACGGGCGCGCTCGGCCAGCAGGAGCTCGGCCTCGGCCACCCAGCGGGCGACGGTCGGATCCGTGCTCGCCTCCGGCGCTGCCCCCGCCCTGCCCGCCGCAGCGACGTCGTGGGCAGCGCGCCGCCGGGCCTCCCGATGCTCGCCGCGGATTCCCGTGGGCTCGGGCGGCGGCCAGGTACCGGTCGTGCCGCCGCCGGCCAAGGGGTTGGGCTGGTCCTCGTCGTAGTTCTGCCAGCCCGGCCCGTAGGGGCGCACCAGCTCCCGTCGCACGAGCTCGTCCAGGAAGCGCGCCATGGGGCGCGGTTTGGCGGCCGCCTTGGCCAGGTGCGTTCCGGTCAGCAGCAGTTCGTGGCGGGCACGGGTGAAGGCCACGTAGGCCAGACGCCGCTCCTCTGCCAGCGTGTGGCGGCCCAGGGCAAGGGTGTACTCGCCCCAGGCCTCCTTGAGCGCCTCGGCGTCCCATCCGGCCGTGTCCCACATGCCCAGGGTGAAGGGCGGGAGGGTGGCGGCGTCGGCCCGCAGCGGGTGCGGGAACTCCTCGGGCCTGGTCATCCACCCCTTGTCCGACAGGGTGCGGTCCTCCTTCGGCTGCTGGCGGTAGGAGGGGAAGACCTGCTCGACCAGGCCGGCCACGGCGACCGTGTCCCACTCCAGGCCCTTGGCAGCGTGGATGGTCAGCAGCTGGACGGCGCCCGGCTCGGGCTCCACATGGGGGGCCTCCATGCCGTTCTCATGCTCCTCGGCGGCCTCCAGCCAATCGAGGAAGCCTGCGAGGGTGGGCGATTCCATCTCGGCGGTGAACTGCTCCGCGGCCTCGCGGAAGCGGTCGACGGCGCGGCGCCCCAGGGGGTTGCCCACGCGGGCGGCGAGCTCGACATCGAGCCCGAGGGCCTGCTCGGTCAGCACGACGAGGTCGGGCAGGGCGAGTCCCAGGCCGGCGCGCACCCGCCGCAGACTGCGGGCCAATCCGACCGCTGCGCGGCGACCGGCCTCGCTGAGCCCGACATCGCCGGGTCCGGGTGCACCAGCGCCGGTCCCGGTCGTCCCGCCTGCTCTGCCGGCACTGCTGGCTCTGCCGGCCTCAGCGTCACCGGATGCGGCGGTCCGGGGGAGCCGGCCGGTCTCCTCCCACCGCGCCAGGGTCTCGATCGCCTCGGAGAGAAGCGGGGCGTCCGGCTGCTCCCGCTCCGCCTGATCCCGGCCATCGCCGACCTGCTCCCGAGACGAACGAACCTGTGCTCTGGCCAGTGCCGCCAGGGCGCGCAGATCGGCGGCGCCGATACCCGCCCCGGTGAGCAGTCGCAGGAGTCGATCACCGCGCTCGGGGTCGGCGGCCACGGTCAGGGCGGCGCGCACATCGGCGACCTCCGGCACGCTCAGCATGCCGCCGAGCCCGATGATCTCGTAGGGCACGCCGAGGTCATCCAGGGCGTCGGCGATCGGGAGGAGTTGGGCGCGAGTGCGGCACAGGACCGCCATCTCCGCCTGCGGGCTCCACCGCTCCTCCATGAAGTCGGCGATGGTGCGCGCCTCCGCCAGCGGATCCTGGACGAAGGCGCCGACGACGACGCCCTCGGCCAGGCCCGCGGCCTCGGGCCGTTCATGGAGCTCATCGACCGGGATGTGGGCGACCTCGGCGTCCCCGGGCTGCGGAGCGTGGTGGCGCAATGGTGAGGAGGTCACGTTGGCGGCGCGCAGGATCGCCCGGTCATTGCGCCAGGCGGTCGACAGGGGCAGAACGGGTGCCCTCTCATCCGCCCCGTCCGTCCTTGCGCCGGGGTTGAAGTACTCGTGGAAGGTGTCCAGCGCTCCGGCGCTGGCGCCCCGCCATCCGTAGATCGCCTGGTTCGGATCCCCGACGGCGGTCACGCCCGAGGCGGAGAAGAGCGCCGCCAGGAGGCGGATCTGGGCCACGGAGGTGTCCTGGAACTCGTCCAGCAGGACGGCCGGGTACTGGGTGCGCAACGATTGGGCGACGTCGGGGACCTCCTCCGCGATACGGCACCCCAGGGCGATCTGGTCGCCGAAGTCGAGCAGGGAGTGCCGCAGCTTGTAGTCGCGATAGGCGGCGACCGCGTCCAGCATGCCCAGACGGGTGGTCAGGGCCTCGGGCACGCCCCGCACGAGGGTCTTGCAGCCGCGTACGGATCCGATGCCCTCCATGAGGGCGGCCAGGTCACCGAGCTGCTCGGCCGCATCGGCTACCGACAGCAGGTTCTCGCTCAGCGCCCCGTCCAGCGCCAGGAGGGCGGTGGCCGCGGCGCCGGGCTTGTCCAGCGGGAGGGGCTCAGTGCGCTCCGTGACGATCCGGGTGGCGATCTGCCAGGCGCGCGCCTCGGTGATGAGGGTGGAGTCCGGATCGATGCCGAGGCGCAGTCCGTGATCGCGCACCAGGGAGCCCGCGAAGGCGTTGTAGGTGGCGATCGTGGGGCCGGCCTCCTCGTCCAGCTCGGGCAGTCCGGGGAGCCCGGACACGGCCAGCTGAGCCAGACGCGTCCTGACCCGTTGTTCCAACTCGGCAGTGGCCTTACGGGTGAAGGTCAGCCCCAGTATCTGGTCGGGGCGCACCTGGCCGCCGGCGACGAGGTGGACGACGCGCTGGCTCATGGTGGCGGTCTTGCCGCTGCCGGCCCCGGCGACGACGAGCAGGGGCGCGAGCGGGTGGGCGATGATGCGCGCCTGCTCGGGCGTGGGCAGGGGCATGCCGAGGATCTCGGCGAGGCGCTCGGGACTGGGCGGAGCTGCGGGAATCATGCGACGGCCCTGCGCCCTTCGGGTTGGATCGGGCAGGAGTCCTTCACGGGGCAGGTCCGGCACTGCTCCCCGCTGCGGGCCGTCAGGGTGCTGCCCGATGCCGCCAGTGCCGCCTCGTGCAGCAGAGTGCGCGCCCAGTCCTCCCCCTCGGCATCGGGGCTCGCTTCCAGAGCGGCCCCCGCGGGCGCCAGGACCGGGGCGCCCTGGTTCTTCTTGGGCGGCTCCTTGCCGAGCAGGACCAGCGCCCCGCCGTCCACCTCGTAGCCCAGGGCCTCGAGCGCCAGGCGGTAGGTGGCCAGCTGGGGGTGACGGGCCGCGGAGGAGGTGACGCGCTGCCCCGTCTTGAAGTCGATGATGCGCACCCGCCCGCTGCCGCCGGTACCGGGCTTCGGCGCTTCCAGATGCTCCAGACGGTCGATGCGCCCGGTCACGACGACGGGCAGGGCCGGACCCCGACCGGTGGGATCGGGAACGTCGAGTTCGGCGCGCACGCTCGCCTCCGCCCGAGCATCGGCGGGCGCCTGCCCCAGGTAGGCGTCGAGGCGCTCCACCATGGCACGGGTGCCCTCGGCGCGCACCGATCCGAACCAGGTCTCGGGGTAGGCGAGCTCGGGCAGGCGCTCCTCGAAGCGGGCCATCAGGGCCCGTCCTCTCAGATCTCGCTCCTGCGCCTCCTGCGCCAGGGTGTGGATGAAACTGCCGAGGTCCTGGGCGCTGGACGGCGCCCCGGTCCCGCCCTGGCGGGTGAGGAACCAGCGCAGCGGGCACTGCACGAGGCCCTCGACGTCGGAGGGGCTCACCCGCACCCGCTGGCCGGGCCCGATCAGGGGCGCCGAGGAGGTGGGGCCCTCCACCCCCTGCCAGGTGCCCGGAGACGCGCCGGGGACGCCTTCACGGGCCAGTTCGGCCAGGAGCCGGGCGGCCTGACGGGCGCGGCGACGCTTGGCGTCATCGGCCGTGGGCAGGTTCCCGGCCAGGGCGGCCTCCCGCAGTTCGCCGACCAGCCCTCGCAGGGTCAGGTCGCCGACGTCGTGGGCGATGATCGGGGCGCCGTCGGCATCGATCACCGTCTGCCCCGCGGCGCGGGCGATCTCGGTCAGGAAGGAGGAGGGGGCGTTGTCCTGGTCGGCCACGGCGGTGACCAGGAGTCGACGGGTGGCGCGGGTCAGCGCCGCCAGGAGCATGCGCCGCTCGTCCCCGCGGACCTGGGCCCGTGCGCCAGTCGGATCGGCGCCGGCGCTCAGGCGCCCGTCGGCGCCCCGGGTCAGGCGATCCATGACGGCCTCGACGAGGAGGCCCGAGCGCGTCATCGTGTCCCTCAGCCGCAGGTCCGGCCAGGCGTCGCGCCCCAGTCCCATGACCGCCACGACCTCCCACTGCCCTCCGGCGGCGGAGGCGGGGGTCAGCACGGCGACGCCGCCGGGCCGAGAGCCGTGGGGCGCCACGGAGTCCGAGGGCAGGACCTCGGAGTCGAGCTCGGTCAGGAACTCCTCCGCCCGCCCGCCCGGATGCCGTTCGGCCCATACCTCGGCGCGTTTGAACAGGGCCGTGACCGTGTCCAGATCACGTTCGGCGACCTCGGCCAGGAGCGGATCCGCACCGCCCGACACGCCCAGGGCCGCGGAGCGCCACTGCTCGGCGCAGCCGGAGGCCTGCCAGATCTCCCATAGGAGCCTTTCGGCGTCGACGCGCGCGGGCGGATCCTCGGCTCCGTTCCCGCAGACCGCACGCGCCGCGGATGCGATGCGCGCGGCGCCCTCCAGACGCCCGGCCTGGTCCGCCAAGGGCCCCTCGGCGAGCTCGTCGGCCAGTGCCGCAGCGGCCTCGCGGGAGGCCAGCACGGCGAGCAGATTCTCATCGGGATGCGTCTCGGCGGGGCGATCCAGCCGCAGACGGCGCCGCAGACGCCGCAGATCCAGCATGCTCAGGCCGACCAGGGGGCTGGTCAGCAGATCGAGGGCGCTGGACCGCTCGGGCGGGGCGTCGGCGCTGCCGAGCCGCCCTGCCAGCGCGGCCCGCGCGGTCGCCAGGATCGCCCTGGCGGCGGGCTCTGCGCGCAGCAGCAC
>ERZ773004.186-NODE-186-length-41791-cov-19.410245_pt1 | contig 41791 bp, 29 predicted proteins | sample MGYA00580667_ERZ773004 | MGnify/ENA primary metagenome ERZ773004 (study PRJEB29015, sample SAMEA2737963) | human oral metagenome | biome: human oral; feature: human-associated habitat; material: dental | place: China | collected 2123 ... | reverse complement strand
GTCCAAAACGGAGGAGATCAGCCCGGGCACCATGCAGCGCGACACCGAAAGCACATCGAAAGCACACTGGAAACACGCCGAAATCTCCAGGTCATCGCCTGGTCTCTTGGAGACACCCACGCCACCGAGGCTTTAATCCCCTCCGTTTTGGACACACCCAGCCCAACAACCCCCGACAACCGACCCCACCACCACGCCGGCCCACCAAAAACAACCGCCCCCTCGAGAACGACGCCTAGAAGCCCACGAACAAGCCTCTTAGCCGCGACTGCGACGGGACATCGACGCCGAATACCACTCTTGGTCCGCCTAAGTCTTCTTCGCCATACGCAGGTTTAGTCCTGCCCCCGCCAGAACCACCCCTCGACCAAGGAAAGCTGCCGGGCCAGGCACATGTTGGGACGCTTCCACTCCAGAGCGGTTGTCAGGAACGATCCGGGCCGGCGCGGGCGGGAGGCGGAGACCGTGGGTAAGGTCCTGGGCGCAGCGGACCGATCCGCGCCGCCACGGGCGGGAGAGCGGGCGTCCCGTGAACAGCAGTCCCCGGGGACCGCTGCCCATCCGCAGTGTCCCTGCTCACCGGCCATCCTGTGCCACACTCATGGTGCTCCGGATCAGCGGAGCAAGCCCTGCCCAGGGGATCTCACTGGGCCCTCACTGATCAAGGACCATCCGATGAGAACCGCTTCCCGAAGACGCTCAACGATCCTCGCGCTCTTCTGCGCCCTCTCCCTCGCCTGCACCTTCAGCGCCTGCTCCTCCTCTTCTAGTTCCACGGCCCCCTCGGCGAGCAGTACCGAGGATTCCAATGCCCCTGCCGCCGCGAGCGCCGCCCCGAGCGCCACACCCGCCGCCGCGGACAGCTTCGTCATCACCTGGGCGGAGGGCTCCGAGGCCGCCAAGTTCGTCGACTCCGTCGAGGCTTACGGCGTCGACGTCATCGGCTCCCTGCCTCAGAAGGACCAGGACTCGCTCAAGGCGGCCGCCGACCAGGCCTCCGTCTCCGTCGAGCAGGCCACCGTCCACGTGGGGGGCCTGACCACCGTCAAGCTGAGCGACGTGCTCTCCCCCGAGAAGTCGCAGTCCTTCATCAACGCCCTCACCTCCTCCGACTCCGTCGAGTCCGCGGAGCCCGAGTTGAAGATGACGGCGCTCAACACCAGCTCGGGCACGCCCAACGACGAGTACTTCAGCTACCAGTGGGGCGTGAGCAATGAGGAGCACAGCATCAACGCCACGAGCGCCTGGTCCCAGTCCACCGGGCAGGACGTGACGGTCGCCGTCGTGGACACCGGCATCCTGCCCGACCACCCGGACATCAGCAGCAAGCTCCTGCCCGGATACGACTTCATCTCCGACTCCTGGATGGCCGGCGACGGCGACGGCCGCGACGCGGACCCTACTGACGCGGGCGACGCCGTCGACGCCGAGGTCTGCGGTCAGGGCTCCGAGGCGAGGGAGTCCAGTTGGCACGGCTCGCACGTGTCGGGGATCATCGGCGCCTCGACCGACAACGGCAGTGGTGTGGCCGGGGTCGCCCCAGATTCCAAGATCGTGCCCGTGCGCGCGCTCGGCCGCTGCGGCGGAAGCGGAACGGACATCCTCGACGCCATGACCTGGGCGTCGGGCGGCAGCGTCAAAGGGGTCCCGGACAACGCGAACCCCGCACAGATCGTCAACCTGAGCCTGGGCGGCGTCGGCATCTGCCCCAGCTACTACCAGAAGGTCATCGACGACATGGTGGACCGGGGGTCGATCGTCGTCGCCGCCGCCGGCAACGAGGATCAGGACGTGAGCATCGTGAGCCCCGGCGGCTGCGACAACGTCATCACTGTCGGCGCGTCCAACGAGATCGGCGCCCGGTCCTACTACTCCAACCACGGCACCAAGGTCGAGGTGTCGGCCCCCGGCGGCGACTCCGAGGTAGACAACGGCATCATTTCCCTCTCCCAGCCCTCAGACCCCAGTTCCCCTCCCTACGCCTTCCAGATGGGCACGAGCCAGGCCACCCCGCACGTGGCCGGCACGATCGCGCTGCTCAAGTACATCGACCCCTCGCTCACAACGGAGAAGGCCACCACACTTCTGCAGAACACCTCCAGATCCATGACCTCCTGCGACCGCGACGCCTGCGGAACCGGCATCATCGACGCCAACGCCGCAGTGACCGAACTGTCGACCCAGAAGGCGCAGGACCCCGGTGACGAGGCCACGCCCAGCGAGCCGGGCGCCGGGGACTCCGGCGACGGCGACGGCTCGGACGACGGCGACCTGGGCAAGTCGTTGCGCGACCTGTGGGATCGCGTCCGCAACGGAGAGGAGTGACGATCCGCGAGCGACGAGGCGTGTCGTTTCCGACCATCCCTTACTTATATGGGTCGTCTTCGCGTCGAGTACGGGTTGCTGTCGCTCGTCCTCGCGTCCAAACAGACATTGCCGAACGAGGCAGACGGTGTCACCGTCTGCCTCGTTCGGCAATGTCTGCCTTGATGGTGGGTGTCTCTGTTGAGGTTGTGGGGTGTGTGGTATGTTTCACGTGTTTGTTGTTGGTGTTGGTTTCTTATGAGGGAGGGGTTTGTCGGTGGTGTTGCGGGTTTCTGGTGGGGAGTTGGCTGCGGCTCGTTCGCAGATGGGCCAGTGTGCTGAGGTGTTGAGCGGTGTGTGTCTGGATCGGGGGAGTCAGGCGGTGTTCGGGGTGGCGGTGCTGGCTTCGGCGGCGGCTGGTTTCTGTTCGGGTTGCGAGGGGGAGATTCGGTCTGGTGTGGTGAGGGCTGATGGGATTGTTGATGGGTTGAGTTCTGCTATGAGTAATTATGAGGCGGTTGATCAGGAAGCGGCTGCGGGTGCTCGGGCGTTGGGTGGTTCGTTGGGCACGGGCGCGGTTGCGGGTGCGGGGTCTGGTTGGGAGGGGTTGCGGTGACGGTGATGGCTGGGGGGCTTGGTGGTGTGGTGGTTGGTCGGATTGAGGGTGATCCGGGTGGGGTGCGGTCGGTGGCCCAGTCGTGGCGGTCGGGTGCGGGCCGGCTTGGTGAGGCAGTTGGTCTTAGTAGTGGTGCGCGCGGTGGGGTGCCGTCATGGCAGGGCGAGGCGGCCGTAGCTTTTGCTGGCACGGGCAGCAGTCTTGAGTCTGGGCTGGAACAGGGCGTGGGCCACCTGTCTCATGGTGCGGGGGTTTTGGATGACTATGCGGCGGTGCTGGAATCAGCGATTCATGCGGCGGCAGCATTACGTGAGCAGGCGGGCCAGGTGGTGTTGGAGGCCATGGCTAATCCGCTTGGGGCCGGTGCCGCGGTAGGAGCGCTGTCCGCAATCGCGGGAGCCTGGGCAAACCTACAGGCCGAGGTCGACATGGCAGCCGCCCGAACCGCTGCCATACTAAACACCGGCACGGCACCGGGTGCCGGCGCTGGCGGGCAGAAGTCAGGGGATAAATCGGGATCGCAGACGAGCGGTTCCGGGGGTGGCGATCTTAAAACCAGCAAGCTAAATCCAGACGACATTGAGCGAATCAAAAGACAAGATGAGAACGGCGAGGACTGGGCTGCTGTTGATCAGCAAGGTATAGGCGATTGCTTCCTACTGGCCACACTACAGGCGTACTCCAATACCGAGAAAGGCAGGCAGCGTTTGCGTGATCAGATCCAATGGAATAAAGATAAACAGGTTTTTGTTGTTACATTTTATTATGATGGTATGCCTGTCCCCATCGAGGTGGATGATTACTATACGGATGGCGCACAAGGCAAAGATAATCCGCCAACTCTCATGAGTATATACGAAAGAGCCTACGGAATCTATATCAGCGATCATAATCTAGATAAAGGCGGCTATAGCGGAAATGTTATGCATGACATTTCTAAAGCTCCGGTGGAAACGATAAATACTAGCGAGCCTTCGGGATTCCTGTGGCTTGGGCGCACTGAAGATCACAAGTATGAAGATTCAGAATGGTCAGACATCGAGCAAGCATCTGAAGACAATAACAAGGTTGTTACAGCAAGCACCGACGAAGGGGGCGTGGTTCACGGTACAGCTGACACCAACGGCGACGGCGCTATCAATTCGCAGGACTCTTCGGGAAACTATCGAGTCGTCAAAGATCATGTGTACACAGTAGTTACCGTCGACGACAATTATGTGACGCTATATAATCCTTGGGCGCACAATGATGGTGAAGGGAATCCTGGCGGTGGGGGCCTGATTCGTGTGTCGCGAAGTGATTATGGTAGATGGTTCACTTCCACCGATATTGGAAATATTCCCTAGACAACTTCGGCGCCTAGTAATATATTCTTTCGACCTCTGAGTCCAATTGTACATTAAAGAAGGCTCGAGGGCCGCCGCCTTTTTGGGCTCCCGCCCATTTTTCTATGCCGACGTATGCTGGATCAATTTCGATGAGGGTGATGGTGCCAAGTCCTTGAATGTGGTGTGTTTGTCCTAGATGGAAGTCGATAGGATTGTTTCCTACGTTGTCTTGCCTCCAGTTGACGGTAGCCACCCATTCATGGTTCTCAACTCGCAGGGAATCCCATTCTAATCTGCCTTGATTAGTGTATAGCGGCTGGATCGTGTTCCCGATTTTCACGGTCTCCGCTTGTTCTACTCCTGGGGGCAGGGGCGCGGATCGTGTCCAGGGACGAATCCACCACAGGTAGCCTGTCATGGCGCCTGCGATAACCATTGATACAATCACGAATACGCTAGTGCCGATAATGAGGCGCTTATTATCGCTTCGTCGGGAAGTACCCGCCGGCTTCTTGCTTCCGCTGTCCGGTGACCGCAGGTTTTTCTGAGGTTCTCGATCCTGCATCTGACGTCCTCCGTCATCCTCCATGAACAGTCCCAGACCACCTCAACCAGGTCCATGAGCGCTCGCGCGTGTCTTCATGCGCTACGCGGGGTTCTGGCCCTCAGCAGCACTCCTTCTGAATATGCGCTATGGGACTACCACACAGATCATATGAAATCGAAACTCGCATTGCTAGCGTATCATGCTGCGGTTTATTGTGCACGGGCCCATCGTCTCGCCATCACTTGCTTTCGAGTAGCGGTTTCCACTGCTGAGAGCATGGGATTCTCCGAGCGCCTGATGAGTGTCTAGGGCGTGTGTCCGGCAGTATCAAGGCAGTATGCTATGGCCCCTTGTTGACGCACTCGATGGCCCTGCCCTGGAACTGAGCAAGGCGAGACCCTCTCCCCATACAAGGTTCTGTTCCACCGCATCACCTGTCGCGGACCGACCAAACCTGTACCAAATCTTGTCCCACCGGTTGAGTTTGGGAGGCGGCGGTGCTGGTATCAGCGATTCAACGGCACTGGGTGCCGGCGCTGGCGGGCAGAAGTCAGGGGATAAATCGGGATCGCAGACGAGCGGTTCCGGGGGTGGCGATCTTAAAACCAGCAAGCTAAATCCAGACGACATTGAGCGAATCAAAAGACAAGATGAGAACGGCGAGGACTGGGCTGCTGTTGATCAGCAAGGTATAGGCGATTGCTTCCTACTGGCCACACTACAGGCGTACTCCAATACCGAAAAAGGCAGGCAGCGTTTGCGTGATCAAGTTGGGTGAAGCAATAAGGATCACGATTTCATAATCACCTTATATATTCACGGAATTCCAATCGAAGTTAAAGTGGATGGCTATCATACAGACGGCCTGGAAGGGCCATCGAGTTTTTTAAGCATATATGAGCGCGCTTACGGTAAGTTCTTAGGAGATGAAGAAATGAAAAATGAAATGAAATCGAAGAAACCGCTGAAGACGGGAAGCCCGCGGGTGCCGGGACCGGCGGGGAAGACTTCGAACAAATTGGCGAAGGTGTCATAGAAGCAAAAGTGGACACGAACAAAACGGAGTCATCGACGATGATAATAGGATGGGTGGTGGTTCGGGAGCCTTGAGGTGGCGGTGGTGGGACTATCGCAAGTATGCAGATGGTGAGTGGGACGAGATCGGCCAGGCCGTTGAGGACGATAAGCCGGTCGTTGTTGAAATTACGAATGGCGATTTTCCGAGTTCTGGTGGTGATGGTGGCGGTGAGGTCGTGGGTTTGTGATTGGGTTGGGCGTATGGGGAGGTTCGGCCGGGCGGTTGTGGTTGTTGTTCTGGTTTTTGTGTTGTCTGGTGCGGTTGCTGTGATGGGGCGGGTGTGGTGGACGCACCCGTTGAAGCGCTCGGCAGCCCTGCCGCCTGGGATTGAACAGGGGAGACCGTCTTCATACAAGGTAATCTTCCGACGCCTTGGACGATAGACGGCGGGTCTTTTCGTGCACGAGATTTGCGGTCGGTGAATCATGAGTGGGTTATCACGGCGAAATGGCACCTGCGCGGCGGCCCCACACAGGCCGTGGATCTTCGCCTGGGGGAAAGTGTCCATTTCGATGGCTTTGGAACCGTCATATGGATAAAAGCCGCCCCTCCTCCCATTATTGAGCTTGGGGAACCCGAACCAGGAGGAGGAAGAAGTCAGGAATTCAATCTTGTTCTCGACCCCGGCGTGGCCCTATGGAAATAGGTGATGCCCACTGGCGCCCCGGAGCCGCGGTCATATCGCGCGAGCGGGCGACAAGACTGAGATGCCTGGCACCTACACACGATGCTTATTTTTGCCGCTGTTCGAGAAACACCGGGACCTTGCTCTCATCACGTTCGATAATTTGCCGTACGGCGATGCTTTCTCAGACTATGCTGATTCGCCCCGGGAAAATTTCTTCAAGGCAGTCTCCAGCGCGCTCCTCGTGAACTGGTTCAGCAGTCCGCCTGGACCAACCAGGCCCACGCCCTGCTCTTTCGCCTGCGCGAGCAACCGCTTGATGAGGCCTTTCTGACAGACGATCCCGCCGAGGTGCGCGAGGCGCTCGCCGCCGTGCGCGCCGCCGACACGGCCCCCGGCCTGCCACAATGAGCCGCATGGTCGATCTCTCCACCGCATCCCCCGCCATCGCCCTGGGCCCCCTGGACGGGCGCTACCGGGCAGTCGCCGCCCCCCTGGTCAACCACCTCTCCGAGGCCGCGCTCAACCGGGCGCGCCTGCAGGTGGAGGTCGAGTGGCTCATCCACTTGACCGACACCCGCGCCCTGCCCGGCGCCCCCGCGCTCAGCGACTCCGAGAAGGCGTACCTGCGCGGCGTCGTCGAGGACTTCGGGGCCGAGCAGATCGCCGAGCTGGCGGCCATCGAGGCCGAGACCCGCCACGACGTCAAGGCCGTGGAGTACCTGCTCAAGCGGCGCCTGGCCGAGGCGGCCCGGGCCCCCGGCGTCGTCGGTGCCGACGGCGGCCCCACGGTGCTGCCGGGTGTGGGCGAGATCGTCCACATCTTCTGCACCTCGGAGGACATCAACAACCTCTCCTACGCCTTGACCATCCGCGCCGCCGTCGAACAGGTGTGGCTGCCCGCCGCCCGCGGGCTCGTGGCGGACCTGACGGCCATGGCCCGCGAGCACGCCGACGCCACCATGCTCTCGCGCACGCACGGCCAGGCGGCCACCCCGACGACGCTGGGCAAGGAGCTGGCCGTGCTCGCCCACCGCCTGGGCCGCCAGGTGCGTCGCATCGAGGCCACCGAGTACCTGGGCAAGATCAATGGGGCCACCGGAACCTTCGGGGCGCACGTGATTTCGGTGCCCGACGCCGACTGGCAGGCGGTGGCGCGCTCCTTCGTGGAGCGCCTGGGCCTGACCTGGAACCCGCTGACCACCCAGATCGAGTCCCACGACTGGCAGGCCGAGCTCTACTCCGACGTCGCCCGCTTCAACCGGATCGCCCACAACCTGGCCACCGACGCGTGGACCTACATCTCGCTGGGCTACTTCCACCAGCGCCTCTCGGCGCAGGGCTCCACCGGCTCCTCCACCATGCCGCACAAGGTCAACCCGATCCGCTTCGAGAACGGTGAGGCGAATCTGGAGATCTCCTGCTCGCTGCTGGACACCCTGGCCGCCACCCTGGTGACCTCCCGCCTCCAGCGGGATCTGACCGACTCCACCACCCAGCGCAACATCGGCGTGGCCCTGGGGCACTCGCTGCTGGCCATCGACAACATTCGCCGAGGGTTGGCGGGGCTCGACGTCGACCGGACGCGCCTAGAGGAGGATCTGGAGGCAACCTGGGAGGTGCTCGGCGAGGCCGTTCAGCAGGCGATGCGGGCCGCCTCGGTAGCCGGCGCCACCGGCATGGCCGACCCCTACGAGCGCCTCAAGGAGCTCACCCGCGGTAAGCGGGTCACGCGCGAGGCCATGCGCGACTTTATCCGCTCCCTGGGCATGCCCGACGACGTCGAGGCGCGCCTCCTGGCGCTCACCCCCGCCACCTACACGGGACTGGCCACCCAGCTGGTGAAGCACCTGGAAGGCTGACGCGGAGAGCGCCGGCCCCCCCATTCCACCGAGGCAGACGAGATTGACATTTTCGAACGAGATCGACGGTGGCACCGTCGATCTCGTTCGAGAATGTCAATTTCGACGGGACGGGAACCGAGAGTCACCCCTCTATCGCTGAGCGCACCCGCGTCCCCCTCTACCCTCAACTCCCTCAACTGGACCGATTCCTCGGGAATGACCAAAATACGCGTTATTCCCGAGGAATCGGAACTTTTGAGGTGGTTTGCTTCAGGAGGTGGGTTCTGTTGCGGGTTGTGTGGTGGGATCGATGGGTGGTGGTTCGGTTGTGGGTGTGGTGCTGGGGAGGACACCGTGCTGGTCGGCCTGGTGGGCGATGTAGGACAGGAGGTCGGGCATGAGCTCCAGGGCCTGCTCGGTGGTGGCCGGGCCGTCGGGCTGCTGGTCCGGATCGCGGAAACTGACGACCAGGAAGAACCGGTCCGTGACCCAGATCCCGTAGGCGGTGTTCTCGGCGCGGTAGTGCCAGGTGTAGAACTCGCCTTCCAGGTCCGGGACGTCAAAGCGCTTGACATCGCCGCTCGAGTCCGACGCCAGGGCATCCCTATCCCATTCTATGCCATAACCCGCGTTGAACCTCTTCGATAGCCAGATTCTGATAACGAATATCCGCCGGTCCGAATCATCTTCCGTCCCTTTTTTTGTCCGGATCCCACACAGATCACGTCCTGACCCCCAATAGCCTACCGTTTGCATGTGGGCGAGGCGGTTGATCTCGGAGGTGGCGTAAACCCCGTCGCACAGGGAGGTCGGCGGTGTCTGCTTCTCCCATGGGTGCCATGTGGGACGGATGACTACGGCGGCTACCGCCAGCACAATGAGAATAGTCGCGCCCACCACCAGCAGATGCTGCCGGGTGTAAGTGGTCGGCTCATCACCGCGATCCTGGTCGGCGCCAGTGCGGGGCGGATTCACGTGCTCCCCGTTGGAGCGGCGCGATAGCGGCATGCGATCACCGGCTTCTTTCGTCGAGGCGGCTCAAGGGGGCTGAACTGGGATCATCGCCGATCGGTTGCACCACAGGCTCCGACTGCGGGATTCTCATATATTCCATCATGCTAGCGCGGTTTACTGAAGTTGCGGAGTTGATCTGAAAGGCCGATATCGTCGCCATGGTCGAGCCACCAGTTGTCGAACTGCTCGCGTTGTGTGGAGTCGTTGATGGTCACTTCCCCCGTGCTCGGGTCGTACCACGATTGGTCGGTCGGCAACTGGCTGGTGTTCACGAGACCGTTCCGCACCCCAACCCTCACAATACTCGCATTGTAATCGGAGGGACTCACCCCTGTTTCAGCCGCCTTATCGTTCGAGTAGGCGCCGGCCAGGGTCAGGCCCGCCGAACCAACGATCGACACCACGGTTGCAGCTGGGTGGGGCACAAGGCCGAGCGCGCTATAGGCCGCACCAAGAGCCACCCTATTTTGATCGGTGCGAGCCTTATTCGCCTTCATGCTCCACACCTCGATACTGGGAGACCGACCACGCAAGAGACCGCCCAACATGAACCCCAAACAGCTTACTCCACACCCACACACCCTCAAAAGGACTGAAGTGCTCGGAAGCCCTCGGACAGTGGTGGAGAAGATCCGCATTTCGAGAGGCGAGGCGGGCATCGACTCATGGCAGTACAGAGATTCCACAGTGAGTTCAAAGAGAAAGTGGTTGGGTACGCGATGGCCGACCAAATGCGCACATCCCTACCCTGCGAGACGATCGATATGGCAGCAGATAAACGTCCTCCACGTGAAGATGAGGCGATATTTCATTCGGATCGGGGCTGCCATGCACTTCCGAAACCTTCGCGCAGCACCTCAAGGCTCATGGGATCATCTCGAGGCTTATTCATAAGCTCCCTCATGTTTCCGCGGGTTGTGTCCGTTTTGTGGAGAGGCGTTGGGCGGTTCTCGAGAGTCGAGGGCGGGACGTGCGACTGATCGAGCCCGGGGCGCCTCGCAGCGAAGGCCGGAGGGCGGGGGCTCGGCCGTTGACGGGGGCTTCATCCCTGATCACGGATCCCCGGCCCTCGTGATCGGCCCCGAAACCGCGCCAGGTGTCCGAAACGGAGGAGATTAACCCGGGCATCATGCAGCGCGATACCGAAAGCACCAGGCCATCGCATGGTTCCTTGGAGAGACCCCAGGCCACCGAGGCCTTAATCTCCTCCGTTTTGGACACATCCGCCCAGACAAGCCCCGCCAACCGACCCCACCAGGAACGACGAGGCCCATGAATAAGCCTCCTCCGTGGGTAGAACCAGAGCGCGCCGGGACAATGCTGGACGGAGTCAGTGGGCGCCACACTGAGCAACGAGGAGATCTGCCAGATGGTGCATCCCACCCGGGACGAGGCCATTTTCCCGAGGAACCACTCCCTTTTCGGGGGCGCGGGTGCGCTCAGCTCTCCAGCTGGTGGACCACCTGGAGGACTGACGCGGAGTACACCGGTTCCGCCGCTCCCCGCCGTCTCCCTCGCGCACGCGCCCCATGCGCCACCCCACCCCCGTCAGGGTAGACGAGGTCGACATTTTCGAATGAGACCGACGGAGCGGGAACCGGGAATCGAGAGTCATCCCTCTATCGCTGAACGCCTCGGCAACCCGGCAACAAGAATGACGGCGATCAGCAGAACGATGTCAACGACCAGAGTCCATGCCATCGCATGCTCGTGCCCAGTCGAGGCGGAGCACGCGAAATAAAGCGTCCCCAGAAGCGCGACCCCCGCCGACGCCGCGAACTGCTGAGAAGCGGTCATCGTCCCGCTGGCGACGCCGGATTTCGCCAACGGAACATCGCAGAGCGCGAGCCCGATGAGAGTGGGCAGAACCAGCCCGTTCCCGAATCCAGTCGCACACACCGCCGCCACGATCAGGGGCACTGTGGGCAGAGCCTCAACAGTCAGACCCAGGACGGCGATGAGCAGGCCGATCATGGTCACGCACGCGCCAGTCCGAACAGCTCGTTCTCGATTCTGAGCAACCCATCCCCGCATGAGCAGGGAACTGAGTGCAAACGTGACGCCCGACGGCGCGAATACCAATCCGGCATACAGAGGCTCGATATGCTCGCCCTGCTGCAGAAGAATAGTCAGCCTGAACATGAAACTGGCGAAGAAAGTCATGAATAGTACGGATGCGATCAGGCCGCGCGCCAATGAGGGAATAACGATGACCCTCGTATCGAGCACGGGATCACCACCGCGCGCCGCACGTCGATTCTCCATACGAATGACGATCAATAAAAGGATGACGCCGACAACCGGACCGCCCCACATCCACACGGGCCACCCATTCTGACGCCCGAGGACGAAGGGCAGAAGCATGGCAGCCAGCGACACGGAGATGCCGACAGCTCCCGGCGCATCGATCGTGGGCGCCTCCGGACGCCGACTGCCAGGAATGATGAGAAGCGTCGCCACGAACGTGAGCACAGCAATGGGCACATTGATGAGAAAGATAACGCGCCAACCCAGCCCCATGAGGTCGGCGTAAATAAACCATCCCCCCAGAATCTGGCCCGCAATCGACCCGACACCGGTGGCGACGCCGTACCAGGCCATGGCCCACCCGCGTCGTTCGCCCGGCAGAACAACATTGATGGACGCCAGCACCTGCGGAATCATGACCGCAGCAGCAAAACCCTGCATTATTCGCGCGAATATCAGGAATCCGGCGGATGCACTCACCCCGCACAGCAGAGACGTCGCCGCGAAGAGCATGATTCCCCACAGGTACATCCGCCGATGCCCGTACATATCGCCGAGGCGACCACCCGCGATGAGTCCGCTGGCATACGCGAAGGCGTAGCCGCCCACGATGAGCTCGAGTCCGGCCTCGCTCGCCCCCAGCGCCTCCTGGACAGCCGGAGCCGCGACGTTCACGACGAAGAAGTCGAACTGCCCCATGAACGCAGCGACGAGCAGTATCGCCAGGATCATGCCCTGATGTCGTATTGTGGATGTCATGTATCCACAATAGCAAAGCGTTGAAAGTATGCGACACTGACGTCCATGCGCGTCTCGACGGGAGTGGAGTGGGCCATGCATACGGCGGTCCTGCTGGCGCAGGCCCCCGAGGGCGCGTGGACCTCACGGCGGACGATCGCCGAGTTCTACGACCTGCCCGAGCCGTACCTGGCCAAGTACCTTCGTCGTCTGGTCGCCGCGGGCGTACTGGTGGCCACCACGGGCCCCAAAGGCGGGTACCGCTTGGCCGCTCCAGCGGAGAAAATCACTGCTCTGGACGTCTTCGAGGCCATTGAGGGCACGGCGCCCGCGTTCACCTGTCAGGACATTCGTCGTCACGGCCTCGGTGCCGCCACACCTGAGGAATGCCGGCGTAGGTGCATCATTCACACGCTCGTGGATTCCGCCGATGCGGCCTGGCGATCCGAACTCGCGAAGAAGACGATCGCCGACCTGGTCTCAGTCCTTCCCTCCACGCTCAAGCACCGCACCTCGACCATCCTCTCCGACGCCGCATCAGGTGCGAACAGAGAAACCGGAAAACCCAGAAGGTAGAGAAACCGACGCGCCCACCCCGTCGAGATAGACATTTTCGAATGAGATCGACGGTGTCACCGTCGATCTCATTCGAAAATGTCGACCTCGACGCGCAAGCACTGGCGGGAGCCAGAAGCCGGCAGAAGCACGAGCGCCGGCGGGAACGGTGGCACCGGCAGCAGCCACCCCCTACCGCCTCAGCCGGAACCGAGCAGGTAGCGGGCGCACACCCCGGCGACGCACTCCTCGGCGGGGTTCACGCCGAAACGATTCGCGTCCATGTGCATGACGTCGAGCGCCCGGCGCCCGCCGGGGCCGGCACCGATCCTGCGCGCGGTGAGGGCGGCGTCGGCGGCCAGCTGCTCAACCAGATCATCGACCCGCTCCCATCCCGGCTCCTCCTCCAGCCGGCATCCGAGCACCTGCCGCACCACGGGGCCGAGGACGGCGCCGTCGCGCAGACGCTCGGGGAGCCGGGGCCCCCACGTGCGCAGGTGCGTGCCCAACAGCTCATCCGCGGGCAATGATCCGACGGCGGCCGCCCGCGCAAGGAAGCGCGCGGTCAAAGCAACCCTGGGCAGTGGACGCGGCACCGTCCACACCCGGTTCTCCAGGCACCAGCGGCTGGAGACGTCGAAATGCCGCTCGGCCTCCTCCACCCCCGGCGGACCGCCGTACTTGTCGTACTCGGGCCCGTACACCGAGCACACCGCGCCCGCCCGGCCGCTGCCGGTGGGGGCGGTCATCGGATCGGGAACCAGGCGCTCGACCACGCGCACCCGCGCGCGCCAGGATGCCGCGTCCAGAGCATCAAGACGATCGAAGGCCTCGTCCAGCACATCCGCAGCGGCCTGCAGTCGCAGCCTTATATGGTGACCGCGCAGGTCGATGAAGCGCAGGAAGTGGACCGAGCGGATCGGCCAGCGGGCGCGGGCCTCATCCACCCACCGTGCGATGTCGGGCAGCAGGGCGTCGGTGTCGTCCCCGCCGCCGCAGTAGATGCGTGCATACAGCCAATCGACGTCCCGGTCGTCCCGATCATCCCGGTCCGCCCGAACGGAGGCGGCGCCCGGGTCGCCCTGAACCGGCGAGCGCTTGGCCGCCGACGGGTCGGTCCCGCCGAGCAGGCCGGCTCCCGTCGCCGCAAGGTCTGTCGCCATGAGGTCTCCTGCCGGGGCTGTCGGGAGGCCGCCGCTCTCCGCCCGGGGTCGCGAACCCGCGCCGACGTCGTTCTGCACCGTAGTCACCAGACACCTCCACCGGTCTGCGATCCCTGCGATCCCTGCGATCCCTTGGATCCGTTAGGCCACTTGGGCCACTGCATGCCGATCAGATACTCCAGCACCGTCGCCTCGCCGTCGGGCGTCGTACCCGCGAGTTCCTCCCTGGTCGGCAGGGCCTCGACCAGGGTCAGGTGCTCGACGTCGGGGTCGATCCAGCCGTGCAGCGACAGCAGCGACACCGGCGACCGCAGGTCCACGTACCGCGGCTTGTGCTCGTCGAAGGTGGCGCCGGGGTCCGCCCGGGAATCCATGTGCTGATGGACGTAGATCTCCGCGGGAATCCCCCACTGGTCGCGCAGTCTCGCCACTCTCACCAGGGTGGCCGCCAGATCGCGGTCCAGGAGCTCGGTCACCCGGGAGGCCGGGAAGGTCCAGGACTCCCGACGAGTGACCAGGCGCCCATGGGAGGCGCGCGGGGAGTGGACCACCTCATCCGGCAGCGGTCCGGTCATGTCAAGGTTCCGACTGGTCCGGTGATCCGCGAAGGGGGCCATTCGGGCCCACGGATCGCCCAGCAGAGCCAGCCAGGACATGTAACCGCCGAGTCGGTACTGCGGGATGAGCCCGAGGTAGGCCACCCCCACCGGCCCGTGATCGTCGCTCAGGAACAGGGTGTCGGTAGGCGGATCGTGGGCGAGCCTCAGCGAGCTCAGGGGCACGGCGTCCGGTGCCGCGGGCTCGCCGGGCAGGCCGAGCGGAGGCAGGACGCCGCAGGCCACGGCCTGAGCCGTATTGCAGTCGGTGGAGACCTCGATCTCCAGCACGCGCTCCAGGCCCCAGGCGGTGCAGACTCCTCGCGCCAGACGCTCGCGGTAGTCATCGCCCAGCAACCGGTGGAAGCGGGTCTGGAGCGACCCGTTGCCATTGGTGAAGGCGTTGACCACCGTCAGGCCGCCGGTGCCGAGCGCCTGTGAGCCGGCGGACCCGGAAGACCCGGCAGGTCCGGCAGACCCATCTGAACCGGTGAGAACCGGCTGCAGGTAGGCGCCCATGTGCCGCGGCGAGGCCGAGACGCCACCGGGCATGGCCGCGCGCTCGGGGTCGGGGCCGGCGGAGATATCCCGCGCGACCGCACCCATCATCTCCGTATCGCCGTCGGGCGCGTGCGCCAGAGTCATGAGGAAGAAGAGCGGGTCCTCGCACACTCCGCCGCGCCCGTACTGGGAGACGAACCGGCGCACCATGAGGTCGTAGATGTGAGAACGGGTCACCCAGGGGTCCACGAGCCCGGTCAGGGTCTCGATATCCCGGCGCAACGGCTCGAACTCCATCGGGTCGGGCCACTGCCCTCGGGACTCGCAGTCCTCGTAGAGCAGGCCGCCCGGCTTGGCCCCCAGCTCGCCGTCGGAGAAGATGCGCTGCGCCAATCGCTGGACGTCGGTGAGCAGCTCCGCCCGCGCGGGCCCGTCCTCGGTCTCAACGAGCCGCTCGAGCCGCTCGAGCCGGCCGAGGTCCTCGCCCCAGGCGCGCTGCTGCGCTTCTGAGAGCGTGGCAGCCAGGGCGGGGAGGGGATCCGCACCCCGCGACCACGGGGCTCGGGGATGCACGGCCCCGGAGAACAGCAGACGGCGCAGGCGCAGTCGCGGATCCCGCCCGCCGACGAGCCGGGCGGCCTCCCGCACGCTCACCGGCTCCGCATCGGGGCGCCCACCGGTCAGGCGGTCGTGAGCGGCTGCGAGCCATCGGGCCGGCTGCACCTCCTGGCGCCGGAAGACCATGGCATTGGCGTACCCGTGCTCGGCGACGATGGCCAGCGCGCTCGCCTGTGCCGCTGCGGTACCGCCGGGCTCGGCAGCCGCGGTGCCGCCGGGCTCGGCCGCGGTACCGCCGGGAACCGCCCCATCGCCGTCGCCACTCCCCCCGGCGACGACGGCGATGCTCATGGCCGGCGCCCGCCTGACGGGAGCGGCCTCCAGGCGCAGGAGGCCGGCGGGATCGAGATCGCGCGCAGTCGCGGCGAGGATTCCGTAGGCGAGGTGGAGCGCCACCGTGCAGCGGCGGCGCCCGCGAGCCGGCCTGCCGGCCTCGGCCACAGTCGTCAGACCGGAGAAGGGGCTGGTCTTCAGGGCCGTGCGAGTCGCCATCGTGTAGAGGGTCCGCAGCACGCGCGAGTCGTCGAGCCGGCGCCCGCGTCTGGTCAGCGCCGCCACCAGTGCGGGGGCGGCGATGGCGAGGGCGCGCAGGTACTCGGCGTCGTCGAGGCCGGCCGCCAGCAGGGTGCGGCTGTGATCCAGGTCCGAGGCCACCGCCGCCTCCAGGCGGGCGTACTGAGCGCGCCGCTGGGAGACCAGGTCGTCCCAGACGGCGAGCATGGCGCCGACGTCGGCGGGCAGGCCCGCTCGCACCTGCGGCGGCAGGCCGTTGACGCGCCCCTGGAACACTCTGCGCTTGGTGTGCAGGACCGCTCGCCTCTCATTGCGCTCCAGGTCGGGGATGAGTCTGTACAGGGGGTCGAGCAGCCGATCGCCGGCCAGCTCTATCTCCTCGTCAAGGCGGCTCAGCCCCTCCAGGGCCTCGACGAGGGCATTGCCGGGCCGGGGGACGGCCGCTGCCGGAAGGCCGCCCAGGCGCACGAGCGTGGGGAGCAGCGGGACCGGCCCAGCGGCGCGAGCCGGCGCGGGCGCGTGCTCCGGCGCGGGAGCGGGTGCGGGAACAGTGGCAACACGATCGGGCGCAGTCATAGTCGCGGCACCGGCCTCGAGTCCAGTGAATTCAGTGGGTTGAGCGGGTTCAGTGCGCATCAGGCGAGCACTCCTCTCACGATGCCCACCACGATCATGCCCAGCCAGGCGACGCCGAACACGGTGCCGACCACACTCAGCAGCGCGCACGCCAGGCCGTAGAGGAAGTAGGCTCCGCGCACGGTCAGCCGCATGCGGGCAAGGGCGGGGGGCAGCGGTGCGCGCGTGAAGACGCTGCGCAGGATCAGCATGGAGCGGCCGCGCAGGTTGACCGAGCCGGTCAGGGCCTCGACCGTGGCCACGCCGTCGGACTGGGTCAGGGGGTTGAGATTGGTCACGAGCATGGTGAGCTGGAAGGCGCACAGGGTCAGCGCCACCTGCCGCACCTCGCCCGTGAACGCCGCGGCCACCGCGGCCTCCACACCGCACACCACGCCGTCGGAGCAGATGCCCGCGAAAGCGAGCATGGCGCGCCCGAGCCGCGAGCGCACGCGGTAGGAGTCGGTGCGGTCGACGTAGGCGATCGGCAGCACCCAGAACATGAACGCCACTCCCAGGCCGCGCACGGGAGTTCCTAGGTAGCCGGCCACGATCGCGTGCCAGGACTCGTGCCCGACGATGCTCACCAGCTGGATGGCGACGGCGATGACGTACACGCGCGCGGGCGGGAGCGGGCCTCCGGCCAGGTGAATCAGGGCCTCCACCCCCGCCGCGTAGCCTCCGGCAGCGGCGAGAACAAACAGGCAGCCGAGTGTGCGCGCAGGCAGGTGATGGAGTGCGGTCACCACGGGCGCGACCGCCCGGCGGTAGCTGCGGATCAGCATGAATCGGGGCAGCATCCAGTTGCCGTTCCAGCGGGGCGGGTGGATCTGCTCGTGCTTTCCGACGTGCGGCGGTGCGACGTGTCGGCCGTCGGCGCGCTTGCGGGCCCGTTCCTGCTGGACGACGACCTTGGGGGGCGCTCCGCCCTCCAAGAGGCTCTTGGAGCGCAGGTACTCCACGAGACGAGCGATGCGCTGCCTGCCAGCGGCGTCGATCTCCTGGGGCAGCTGGTCGATGATCGTGGGCAGGGAGCGCGCCCCGTCGAACTGATCGACGATGAAGGCGGCGGCGCCTCCGAGGCGGTGGTAGGCGCCCGACACGGAGTCGAACAGCATCGGCTGATCATCCATCCCGACGATCAGCTTGACCCCTCGGCGCAGCCGCGGAATGTCATTGCTCGACATCCTCGCCGGACTCGTCGTCGTGGTCATCGGGTCAGGGCCCCCTCAGGTCGGATCGAAGTGGCATAGGGGGCGGCGGGCGGAGGGAGCTCCTCCGCCCGCCGCCGTGAATGACGTCTCAACAGGACGACGATGACGAGCACGACGGGCACGACGAGCAAGCGGCGCAGGACGGGCAGGAGCCGCAGGCGGCGCAACCCGGGCACGACGCGCAGCCGCCGCAGAAGGCGCAACCCAGAGCGTTGCCCTCGGGGAGCTCCTCAACGCCGAAATCGCTGTCGGTCAGTGTCAGATCGATGGTGTTAGCCATATGCTTGTTCACCTCCTCTCCGGTTCGTGTCACTGGTCAGGAGCGAGGCCCTTGTCGGGCCTCATTGAGGGGTCCGGTCTTGCACGGGCCGGGCCCCTCGCCCCGCGGAACGGGGCGGCTATGGGAGCCGTGTCCGGCTAGGACGACGGCGCGGCGCGAGCCGGGACGGCCACGGTGACGGCGAGCATCTGGTGACGGCTCACTCCGTCGGAGTCGAGCAGGCGGCGCACGGTCGAGGGCGACAGGCCCGCGAAGACGGTTCCGGTCAGGCCGCGGGCGGCGCTGCGCAGGTGCACCGAGTAGATGACGGCAGCGGCGCGCGCCATGGCGTGACGGTAGCCGTGGGCCCCGGCCCAGGCGTCGGCCCGGTCCAGATCGGCGGCCATCGAGACGATGGCCCCGGCGCGGGCGAACTCCTTCTGGACGGTCATCCCCTCGATCTCCTCCGGGCTCGGCGCTTCGCGCACGAGGTCCGCACCGTCGGGCCCGACCCTGTAGACGCCCGGTCGGGCGCCGCGAGCCCGCAGAAGCAGGACGAAGGGCTCCAGGCCGACGACGTCGGCCTCCTCGCCCCAGGCCTCGGCCTCCTCGGCCAGGGCGGCCTGCACGCTGGCCAGAAGGGGCGCGGCATCCAGGGGCTCGGGCGCGTAGTCGGTGGTCGAGGAGCGCCGCTCGAAGGTCTGGCGCAGGTCGTACGGGTAGGGGCCGTCAGCCTGCGGGGCGAGGGCGTCGGGGACCTCGCAGTCCAGCGGCCGGCGCGGGCGCCGTGCGGCCAGGCCGTCGGAGGTCGGTACGGCGTCCGGGTCGGAGAAGCCGCCGATGATCTCTCGCAGGATCTCGTAGTCAGTGCGCATGGCGGCCTCCCAGATCAACGACGGCGACGATCGGTTCGCGCGCCGGATCGACGCCGATGGCGGCGGACAGCTCCCGCTCGTCCCAGCGGGCCTGAGCGCGCAGGGGGAGGTCCAAGCAGCGGGCGACGATCCGGAGGGTCTCCAGGGAGCAGCCGCAGTCCTGGATCGCGAGTCGCAGGGCGAAGGCCATGTACTTCTTGGAGAGCTTGTCCACATTGCCGGTCAGGACGATTCGCACCCCTGCATCGCGGGCCTCCGAGCCTTCGGGAGACTCGGGAGTCGTCGAGCCCCCGGGGCCGTCGGAGCCCTGAGATGCCGGAGAAGGCGGCGGCCCCACCTGGGCCAGGGCGTGGTCGCGCTCGATGTAGGTGTAGCCGCCCGGGGCGAGCGGGGCCGGCGATCCGGCGCCCCCGGAAGCCCCGACACTCTTGGCGGCCCCGGCCCCGGAAGCCCCGGCGTCGGGCACGAGGACGTAGGCGGTGACCGAGCCGATATTGCCGCCGGCCGCCGTCCACCGGCGCAGTTTCGAGGCGTCGGCGGGAGCGTCGGCGTCCTGTTCCTGCGGGCGCAGCGGCTCGCGCACACCGACCGCCAGCGCCAGCACGGTGGCGAGCTCGGTGAGCGTTGGCCGGCCGATCGGCGCCTCCGGGCCGTCATCAGTCCGGTCCGAGACAGTCCTGTCCGAGACCGGAGTGCCCGCCCCGCCCAGGGGCCAGGGCCGGTTCAAGCGCTCCAGGTCCGCGTCGGGCAGCAGTGTGCGCGGACAGTTGGGCCAGTCGCGGAACTCGCGCTGAAGCCGCAGGTTGGAGGGCTTGTAGTGCTGCTGGTGGCCCTTGGAGTCCACGAACCCGGCCGGGGGGATGGCCACGGCCTGCTCGTAGCGGGCCCCGACGGGGGCCGACTGCGCGACCGGCGCGGATGGCCCGTCCGATTCGTCGGCTTGTCCTGAGCCTCCCGTGATCGAGCAGATGGGGCACCCCGGACGGGTGGTCACCGGATGGTCTGTATGCCTGAAGGTCTCCAGGTCGATGCGCCGGATGTCGCCCGGCAGGTGGATCATGGTGGCGCGGGCGATGAGTGCGGCCACAGCCCGGGCCGCCATACCGACGGCGAGGTCCCTGCGGTCCGGCCCCGGCACCGGCCCCGGGTCGGACTCGCCGGCGGTGGCGCACTGCGGACAGGGCGAGAAGCTCGGGTCGATGTACGGTCCGATCGTGACCGCGTCGTGCTCGGCCCGTACGCGCAGCAGGGGGACGCCGAGCTCCCAGCAGCGATTGATCGCGCTGCCGGCGTCACCGGTCTCGGCTGCCTCAGCGGTCTCAACAACGACGGCGAGGGTGTCGCCGGGCTCGACAGCGGCGGCCCGGGCCGCCAACGTGGGGGACAGGGCGCTGACGACGTCGTCGGCGAGCGCGGCGTCCCCCAGAACCGCCACGCGGGCGGCCGCCAGGCGACGGGCGGCGTCCTGCCAGGAGTCGTTGACGCCCGTGGACTCGCCCAGGCGCGACAGCAGGCAGGCCAGCTCCGGAGCCGGTTGCGGGTCGGGGAGCGGGTCGGTGTCGCCCTCCTCGACGATGCCGCCGGTCCACAGCAGGGAGACGGCCTCGAAAGCACCGCCCGGGCCGATTCCCATGGCCTCAGCGATCTGGTCGAGCGTGCGAGTGCCGTCGCAGGCCTGAAGCAGCGCGCCCAGGTGCTCGCGTGCGAAGGCTCCGCCCAGAACTTGGCGCTTGCGCCCGCCCTCGAGCACCCAGGTCTCGTCCTCGGGGCGCATGCGCACCCCGAGTCGGACCACGGGCTTGCGGGGAATGCGGAACTGCAGGTCCTGGCGGGCCGCACGGCCCACATCGGCCGCACGCATCCCGGAGGCCGCCGAGGCCGCCGACGCCGCAGGGTTCTCAGGGTTCGCAGGGCTTTCAGGGCTCTTGACGCCGTCGATGCTGTCGACTCTCTCGGTCATTCAGATCACCCGCTCCGGCAGGAGGGCGGCGAGTGCGGGCACTGCGTCGCGCCGGGTCGCGTAGCGCCCGGAGCAGGTCTGACAGCGATCGGTGGCGACGGTCCGGGCCAGGGAGGTCAGCCCGGAGACGAGGTCGACGGTCCACACCTGCCCGCCGAGCTCGTCATCGCCCGTGCTCCCGTCGGCGGGGTCGCCATGGTCCAGAACCCCCAGGGCGAGCCTGACCAGCCCGGCACCGATGACCACGTGATGCCTGGCGTAGCCCTGCGGCAGCGGCTCGAGGTCATCGGGCAGCGGACGGTAGCCGTGCTGCTGACGACGTCGGGCGTAGCAGTGGTAGCAGGCGGTACGCCCGGGCACCACCAGGGGTCCGCAGCGCAGCTCGGTGGGGGTCAGCTCCAGGCCCAGGGAGGGCAGGGAGCGGACGAAGGAGACCTCGTCCAGCGCCTCGCGCACGGGGGTGCGGTCGGCATCGCTGATCATGACGAGCCGGTCGGCGTAGGGGACCGAGGCGTAGACCAGGCCATGGTCCACGGACAGGACGACGTCCTGGGGCTCGGCGAGGTGCTCGACGACGGCGTGCCCGAAGCGCCCCTGCGGCAGGTAGGCCGTCACCGGCCTCTGCGCGGCAGTACTGGCAGTACTGGTGCTCATGATTCTCCTGCGGGTGGGTCAGGCGAAGGGCTGACGGACGGGGTTGATATCGGCCTCGTCATGAGCGGTCAGGCCCATGGCGCGGGGTGCCTCGTAGAGGCGGGGGGTGGCGAGGTAGCGGGCGTGGTGGCTGAACGACAGCGGCACGGCCTCGGGGACGAGGGCCTTGACCACATGCATTCCAACCTGGCGGGCCTCGTCGGTGGTGATATCGACGACGATGGCCTCCGATCCGGCGCACTCCAGTGCAGAGACGACCTTCCCCAGCGGATCGGCGCCGTCGGATGCTCCGGATCCGGCGGTCTTGCGGAGTTCCGGCAGTCCCATGTCATCCAGCCGGTGGACGGGTCGGGGTCCTTCCAGCAGGAAGTCGAAGACGCCGCGCATGTCGGGGGCGGCATCGGCCAGGGCGCCGCCGACCACCGTCATGTCCTGGCCGGTGACCTCCTGGGCGCGGGGGCTGCGGGCGTGACTGCGCAGGGCGATGCGCAGGGAGGCGAGTTCGCGGTAGATCTTGGCCAGCGCCCGCTGCGGGTCGAGGTCGCAGGTGGCCGCCACCACCTGGGCCAGCTCGGTGTCGACCTCGGAGGTCTGGACGGCGTAGAGGATCGGGACCCCGTAGTCGGTGGTGGCATCCCGCAGGTGGACCGTCAGCTCGGTGGAGGTGCCGGCCCGGTAGTACTCGGCGACCTCGGGGCCGAGAGCGTCGGGGTCTACTGCGACCTCGGGCAGGCGCAGCCTCTGCAGCCAGGTCATGGCGATGGCGTCGCGCTCGATGACCTCCAGCAGACCGCCGAGGACGGCCTCGTGCAGGTCGGAGTGGGCGGCCGTACCGGTGGACACCATGTTGATGAAGCGCTCGGAGGGGCTGCGCACCGGGAACTTGAGGTAGACCAGGATGGCCGGCACGAAGACCTCGCATCCTCGGGTCAGGGACCAGCCCCGTACCCAGCGCAGCGGCACCCTGGGGTCGGAGGGGATCAGCCCGCAGTGCGGGTCCGCGAACTCCGTGGGCGAGCAGGCGGGCCAGCGCTCCGGCCCGACGGCGGCCTCGCCCAGTCCGGCGGGGGTGTCCCAGATCAGGTCCTCGGCCGCCCATGCGCAGCTGGAGTAGCGCTCCAGGGACTCCACGATGGCGATGTGCCTGGCGAGATCGGGGTCGATGGCGCCCCCGGCGCCGTCGATGTTGCCGGACTCGACCCGGTGATTCCAGGTGTTCTGCGAGGCCAGCGGTGCGGAGAGGTCGCCGAGGAACCCGGTCCAGATCGAGAAGGCCGGTTCCCCGGGAGCCTGAGGCAGCTCCGCAGTGCGGGACACCAGGCCGACCGACGACTCGAGGGACGCCGCGCGGGCCAGTGAAGGAGCGATTCGCTCGTCGAGCGCAGATCGGTACACGGATCCGCCTTCCAGGGTGAGACAGGGCCAACACATTTTCAGGAATGTGCCGTTGACCGAAGAGTCTGCCCGGTGAGGTGCGAAATCATGTATCGGCCATCAGGCCACTGTGATGTCTCTTTTCGAGTGTGTGCCCGTTCACTATTCGAACGACCACGCTCATCCCTTCGGCGCACCGCCGGTGGAAGGAGGTCGGGGTTCGCCGGAGACCGTCGGGAGCGTCGGCTCCGGCTCCACTGACAGATCCGCTGCCGACCCCATGCAGATCCACTGCAGATCCGCTCCAGTTCCGCTGCCGCGCGCCAGCACCTCACGGGCCGGGCGGCACGACCTCACAAGGCCACGAAACTCGCGCCTGACGAGCACCGTCAAGCGGGATTACCCAGGCGCTCTGAATCGTAATATTATCGTTATCTCCCTTAAGGCCGCGGGCATCTCTGACCACGGCTCGAGCCGGTTACGTCGCAAGGAGATGTATGAGTTCCCTGACCGCCACCGACCCTGAGTGCATCACCGTCGTACTCCTCGACGACGATGCGATGGCGCTGACCTGCCTGGAATCCTTTCTCACCCCGCCGGAGGATATCCAGGTCCTACTTGCGACGCGGTGCGCCGACCAGATGTTGGAGCTCCTCGAGTCGAGCCGGGTGGACGTCCTCATCACCGACATCCACATGGAGAACATCGACGGAGCCCAGGTGGCGCGGGAGGCGCTGCGGGTCTCCCCGGAGACCAGCGTCATCCTGCTGACCACTGTCGATACCGACGACAGCCTCATCCAGGGGCTGAGCGCGGGCGCCAGCGGCTTCCTCCTCAAGAGCGCGCCCGCCGAGGAGATCCTCTCCGCCGTGCGAACCGTCCACTCCGGGGCGAAGGTGGTCGCCCCGATGTCGACCGCGCGCCTGATCGACTACGTGCTGGCATCCGCTCACACCGAGGACGGGAGCGTCGCCCTGTCGAAGCGGGAGCGCGACGTCCTCCACATGCTGTGCGAGGGCGCCTCCAACCGCAAGATCGCCTCGCAGCTGTCGATCTCCGAGGCCACGGTCAAGTCCCACATCTCCGTGCTGTTCAGCAAGACGAAGACGAAGTCCCGCCTGGAGATCGTCGTATGGGCCTTCCGGCACGGATACGCCACCACCTTCGGATACGCATCCTCCGACCGCGCCACCGCCTCGTAGCTCCGCGCCCCCGAACCCCCACACCCCGCGCCCTCAGCGTCGAGATCGACATTCTCGAACGAGATCGACGGTGACACCGTCGTTTCGTGCGAAAAAGTCGATCTCGACGCGCACGGCCCACCGCACAGCCTCACCGAGCCCCGAACGACACCACTAGTCAGACAGACTAGTAACCAGTTAACCTACCTACATGAGCGATTCCACCTCCCGCCTCTTGCGAGGCTTCCTGGAGCCCTGCCTCCTAGCCCTCCTGGCACCCAGCCCCGACTACGGGCTCTCACTGATGCGCCGCCTGAGCGCGGCGGGCCTGGAGGAGGTTCCCGGCGGCAGCCTCTATCCGGCCCTGACCCGCCTGGAGCGCCGCGGCCTGGTGAGCACCTCCACGCGCCCCTCCGCCTCCGGACCGGCCCGCAAGTACTACGAGCTCACGGCGGCGGGCCGTAACGAACTGGCTGCCCGCCGGGCGGAATGGCGCTCTTTCCGCACTGCCTTCTCCGCCATCCTGGAAAGCTCGACGGCGACGACCGAGACGCGCTCATGACCCGCGGCGCCGATGATCCCGCATCCCGCCTTGATGCCGCCGCCTGGTACCGGAGCCTCGACGCCGAACTGCGCTCCCGGGGCCTGAGCCCCCACGAGGCCGAGCGCGCGACCGCCGACACCCGTGCAGAGGCCGAGGCCGCCGGCCTCGATCCGACCACCATGTTCGGCCCGGCCGTCCTGTACGCCCGCGAGCTCGCCTCGGCCTTGAGGGACGGCGTCGCCCCATTGCACGAACCCCGCGACGGAGCGCCAGGATTTCACGAGCCTTCAGGGCCTTCAACACCCCCGGACCCCCGCCCGGTCGTGCTCCGCCTGACCGACGTCGGCGCCCGTCGGGGCCGCCGCCCCGTGCTCGGCGGAGTCAGTCTGACGGTGCGCCGCGGCGAGGTCGTCGCCGTCGTCGGGGCCAATGGAGCGGGCAAATCCACCCTGTTGCAGGTCTGCGCCGGCCTGCTGCGCGCGAGCTCGGGCACGGTGGAGCGCACCGCGCGCTTCGGCTATGCGCCCCAGCTCGACGCCCTGGCCCCACTGCTCACCGTCGATGAGCACCTGCGGCTGTTCGGCGCCGTCAGCGGTGCCGGCGGCGCCCGATCGATCTCCACCGGCCACCGCCTCCTCAGCCGCCTGGGCTGGACCCCAGAGGGCTCGCGCACCGCCGGCGCCCTATCCGGCGGCACGCAGCAGAAGCTCAACGTGGCCCTGGCCCAACTGGACTCCCCGGACCTGCTGCTGCTCGACGAGCCCTACCAGGGCTTCGACGCCCTGGCCTACGAGGACCTGTGGGCGTTGATCTCGGCGTGGCGCGATTCCGGGGCCGGGGTCCTGCTCGTCACCCACCTCCTGCGCGACATCGACCTCGTGGACCGGGTGGTCGAACTGCCCGCCCCCGAACGGGCCTCGAAGGAGGCGGCATGATCGGCGACTCAGCAGCCCCAGAAGACTCAACAGCCTCGGCAGCAGGCCTCGCCCTCGATGCGACCCGCACGGCCCCCGGCGGAATCCGCCAACGCATCCGCCACCATGCGGGCACCCTGGCCCTGGTCGCGCTCATCACGCTGCACGAGCTGGCCCGACGGCGATGGGCGCTGGTGCTCGCACTCCTCCTCCCACTGGCCTTCTTCCTGGTTCGCCTGGACACGTATTGGACGGCGCTCCGCCTGCTATCCATGGGCCTGGGCTGGGCGGCGGCGACCCTGGCCCTGTTCACAGCGGTGTCGTCGCGCTCCGTGGATCGTCGGCTCACCGTGACCGGCGCCTCACCCACCGCGCTCGTCCTGGGCCGACAACTGGCGGTGCTGGGCCTGAGCTGGGGCATCGGCCTGCTCTACAGCGCACTGGCGCTGGTCATGATCGGGGATCAGCTGACTCGACCGGCCGCCGTCCCCCTCATGCTGCTGCTGACGGCGACCGCCGCCACGCCTCTGGGGTCGCTGGTGGCCGCCGCCGTCCCGCGCGATCTCGAGGGCGCACTCCTGCTCCTGGCGATCATGGCGGTCCAGGTGCTCGTCGACCCCGCCGAGAGCTGGACCCGCGTTCTGCCGCTGTGGTCCGCACGGGAACTGGCGACCTACATCCTGGATTCCGCCGACGCCGTGGCCGCCTCGAGCTCCGGGACGAGCGGCAGCCTGAACGCCGGACTGGCCCATGGGACCGCCTACGGACTGGCACTGGGCACGATCAGCTGGCTGCTCGGCGTCCTGCGCCTGCGCACGATCCGCCTGCCCGAGCCCTGAGCACGGCGACACCGCAGGAGCGCCACAGCAGCGCCACCGGGGACCGGGGACGCGCCCGCACCCGCGCAGAGGCCCCGGCCCCTCAGGCGGGGCAGCCCCGCAGGCGCACGGACAGGCAGGTCACGCAGCCCTCGAGCTTCTCGTACTCGGAGATGTCGACCTCGGTGACCTCGTAGCCGCGCGAGCGGAAGAGCTCGGCCGAGCGCGGCGCATCGGCGGCCATGAGGAGCCGGTCGCCGCCCAGCAGGACGACGTGCGAGCCGCTCTCCTCGGGAACCGCGAGGAAGGAGTCCCACACCGAGGGGTCGTCCACCAGCGGCTCGTAGCCGACGACGGTGCCGTCCGGCAGCGCGGTCACGGCGGACTTGAGGTGGAGCACCTTGGTCAGGGGCACGCCGATCGTCTCGGCGCCCTCGGGGGCCAGGTGCTCGCGCAGCTGGCGCAGCCCCTCCTCATTGGTCCGGCCGCCCTGGCCCACCCAGACCCTTCCGCCGTGTTTGAGCACGTCGCCGCCGTCGAGCGTGCCGGGCGAGGTGATGCGCCTGACGTCGTAGCCGAGCGCAGCCACGGCCCTCTCGGCGGCCTCGATCTCGGGCTTGCGCGAGTCGGCACCGGGGCGGGTGATGACGGCGGTGCGCCCGTAGACGACGACGGCATCCTCGATGAAGACCGAGTCGGGGCAGTCAGGGGCCGGATCCACCTCGATGGTCTCCCAACCCTGGGAGTGAAGGGCATCGACGTAGTCCTGCCACTGCCTGCGGGCAAGATCCATGTCGATCGGGCTGCGCTCGATATGGGTCACCAGCCCCTCGGCGAGTCGAGGGCTGGGCCTGCGAACGAGTGCCTTGGTGATCTCCATGCGATGACTCCGGTTTCTGAAAGGAGGCGATACGTATGCTGAATGTCTTTTACTCTACCGTTATAGTGAGGCCCCACTCAGTGGGATCAGTGGGATCCACCCCACTGTCGATACACCTCTCCAACAGACCGGTGCACGGGCACCACGAATGAGGCACATATGGACGGACAATCCGACGGCGATCATCCTCACGCAGCACCCTCCGCCGCGCCGCCCGGCCAGGCCTTCGCGGACAGCCCCGTCGAAGGCGGTCTCCAGCGCAATCTCAAGGCCCGGCACATCAACCTCATCGCCATCGGCGGGGCGATCGGCACGGGGCTGTTCGTCGGCACGGGCGCCTCGATCTCCGCCGCCGGACCGGGCGGCGCCATTGTGTCCTACGGGGTGATCGGTATCGCGATCTACTTCATGATGGCGGCGCTGGGAGAGATGGTCACCCACCGCCCCGTGGCCGGGGCCTTCGAGACCTACACGGGCGAGTACGTCGAGCCGGCACTGGGCTTCACCGTGGGATGGATGTACTGGTACTCGTGCGCGATGACCATCGCCGTGGAACTGGTGGCTTCCTCCATCATCATGAAGTACTGGTTCCCCGACTCCCCCTCCTTGCTGTGGAGCGTGCTGTTCCTCGGGATCATCCTGGCGCTCAACCTGTTCTCCGCCCGCATCTTCGGCGAATCCGAGTTCTGGTTCGCGGGAATCAAGGTCATCACCATCATCGTCTTCCTCATTCTGGGTGTGGCGATGATCGTGGGCATCGTCGGCGGCCACGAGGCGGGGCTGTCGAACTGGACGACTGACGCGGCGCCCTTCGTCGATGGGTGGTCGGGGACGTTCTCGGTGCTCATGGTCGCCGGGTTCTCCTTCATCGGCGTGGAGTCCGCGGCGGTGGCCGCCGGCGAGGCGGAGAACCCCCGCACGACCATGCCCCGGGCCATCAACTCCGTGTTCGTGCGGATCATGCTCTTCTACATCGGGGCGATCGCCGTCGTGGCGACCCTCGTGGTCTACACCGACCCCAGTCTTCTGAACGCCTCGGAGGACAACATCGCGGCCAGCCCCTTCACCATCATCTTCCAACGGGCGGGCCTGGCCGTGGCCGCCGCCTTCATGAACGCCGTCGTGCTGACCGCTGTGCTGTCGGCCGGCAACTCCACGCTCTACGTCGGCTCCCGCCTGCTGTACTCGATGGCGGGAGCCGGGCGCGCGCCGAGGCTCTTCACGCAGACGACGGCGCGCGGCGTGCCCGTGTGGGGCGTGCTGGCCACAGTCGCCATCTCCATGCTCGGCTTCCTGTCCTCGCTCGTGGGCGACTCGGTGGCCTACACGTGGTTCTACAACGCGACCGGCCTGACCGGCTTCATCGTGTGGGTGTGCGTGTGCCTGGCCCACCTGCGGTTCCGCGCCGCCTGGAAGGCGCAGGGGCACAGCGCCGACGAGCTGCCCTACCGGGCTCGGTTCTTCCCGGTGGGCACGTGGTTCGCACTCATCGTCTTCATCGGCGTGATCATCGGACAGGGAGTCAACCTGGCCATATCGGGCTTCACCTGGTACGGCCTACTCGTGGCCTATATCGGTCTGCCGATCACCGTGGCGCTGTGGCTCGGCTACAGGCTGATGCGCGGCTCGCGCCCGCTCCCATTGGACAAGCTCGACCTGTCCGCCACCGACGTCCACTGACACGGCCAGGGCGCGGATCGAGCCGTCCACGCCCGCCAACTCGTTCCCACAGCCAGCCGTTGACGTCGAGGGACCTGGCCCGCCCCGCGCTCCGTTGGCGCAGCCCGCCGCTCGCCACGCCCGCGTCCCTCTGCTCGTACTTACTCGTAGGCGGGCTCGACGCTGACATCGCGCGCCATATTGGCGAAACGGGACAGGTGCCCCTGGAAGGCGACCGGGATCGTGCGGGTCTGACCATTGCGGTGCTTGGCGACGATGATGTCCGCCTCGCCGGCGCGCTCCTCGGGCTGGTAGTACTCCGGACGGTGCAGCAGCATGATGATGTCGGCGTCCTGCTCCAGCGAGCCGGACTCACGCAGGTCGGACATCTGCGGCTTGTTGCCGGTGCGCTGCTCAGGGCCGCGGTTGAGCTGGGCGACGGCCACCACTGGGATGTCGAGCTCCTTGGCCAGCAGCTTCAGGGAGCGGGAGAACTCGGAGACCTCCTGCTGGCGGGATTCCACGCGCTTGCCCGAGGTCATCAGCTGCAGGTAGTCGATGACCATGAGGCCCAGGTCGCTCTGCTGCCTGAGCCGCAGCGCCTTGGAGCGTATCTCCGGCATGGTGAGATTCGGGGAGTCATCGATGAACAGCGGCGCCTCGCTGACCGGGTTGTAGGCGCGCGCCACGTCCTCCCAGTCGCGCTCGCTCATCTGCCGCCCGCCGCGCAGCTTGTTCATGTCCACCCCGGACTCGGCGGCCAGGATGCGCATCATGAGCTCCATGCGCCCCATCTCCAGGGAGAAGTAGCAGCTGGGGATGAGGGAGCCGTCAGCGCGCCGGGAGTGCAGGGAGGCCGAACGGCAGAAGTCGACGGCGAGGGTGGACTTGCCCATGGCGGGACGCGCGGCGACGATCACCATCTGCCCGGGGTGCAGGCCGCCGGTCAGCTCGTCGAGTTCGACGAAGCCCGTCGGCACACCCGTCATCTGGCCGTTCTCACGGGCCTGTCCGGCCTCGATCTCAAGGTTGGCCTCATTGAGAAGCTCGCCGACCGGGACGTAGTCCTCCTTCTCCCCCTCGGAGTGGGCCACGGAGTAGACCTCGGCCTCGGCGAGCGTGACGAGTTCGGCGATATCGCCGACGTCAGTGGAGTAGCCGAGCTGCGCGATGCGCGTCCCCGCCTGGACGAGCCCGCGCATGAGGGCCTTCTCGCGCACGATGCGCGCATAGTAGGCGGCGTTGGCCGCCGTGGGCACAGTCGCCATGAGGGAGGCCAGGTAGGGCGCGCCGCCGATGCGCTCGAGTTCGCCGCGCTTGGCCAGCTCGTCGGCCACGATGAGCGGATCGGCCGGTTCGGAGCGGTTGTAGACCTCGATGACGGCGTCGTAGATCGACTCGTGGGCCGGCTTGTAGAACTCGGAACCGCGCAGCACCTCGATGACGTCGGTGATGGCCTCCTTGCTCAGGAGCATTCCGCCCAGCGTGGCCATCTCGGCCTCAAGGTCCTGGGGCGGGACGCGGTCGAAGGCACCGTCGTAGCGCACCGAGCCGCCGAGGCCGACGTCGTCGGATCCGGCTGTCCGGCCGGACTCGAAGCCCGGGCGGGAGTCGATGTCGGTCATACGGTCGGTCATACGCACCTTTCTGCCGTGCACCCATGGCCGGGTCCGGGTGCTGGCAGGGTGCGCGCGCGACCATAGCCGCCCTCCATAGCGCTCGCAAGCGGGTATCCACTTGCCACATGTGGACAATCTGCACGGCCTTGTGGACAACTGGTCCGCAGCTGTGGACGACGCGCCGCGTTGCTTGTGCACAGGCGTACCAGAGCTCGAAGCCCTCATCCACAGACCACGCTCAGATCGTTGCAATGGAGCGATTCTTCACGCGGAGTCACGATTCACAGCACAAATTCTGAGCGTCACGGAGAAATCTGTGGACAAGTGGGTAAACCTGTGGATGAACCTCTACCTCACCCTGAGGTTTTCGGCTTGCGTGGAGACTCGTACCGAACCTGTACTCAGCCTGGAAGAATCGTCATAACCACCGTAAATTCTGTGCGCTCAGTGAGCTCTGGGTCACCACTGGGCGCTCGGCGGCCCGGGGTGCCCCGCCCAGCACCTCTCGGCAGCCGAGCACCCGGCGGGCGGGGAGCCCCAGGACGGCTTCAGAACGGCCCCGGGAGCTCGGGACGGCCGAGAGGCTCGCACCGGCGTGAGAGACTGGCTCGGTTCAAGACTCGAAGGACTTCAGAGAACGTGACCCGCTCCGCCCGCCCGCGCCCCACTCGGCGATCCGGCCACCCAGCCGGCCGGACGACCAGCTCCACTCTCGATCGGCGGAGTCTCGATCGGCGGATCCTGTCCCTGGCCGTACCCGCTCTCGGAGCCCTGGTCGCCGAGCCTCTGTTCGTTCTTGTCGACTCCGCCATGGTCGGCCACCTGGGCGCCACGAGCCTGGCCGGCCTGTCGCTCGCATCAACGGTGCTGACGACGGTCGTGGGCCTGTTCGTCTTCCTCGCATACGCCACAACGGCGACCACGGCCCGTCTCTTCGGCGCCGGAGATCAGCACGGCGGGCTGCGCGCCGGCATCGACGGCTGCTGGTTGGCGGCGCTCCTCGGTCTGGGGGCGGCGGTAGTGCTCGCAGCGGGCGCACCATGGGTGGCCACGGCCATGGGCGCCGGCGGCGACGTCGCCGAGGCGGCATGCGACTACCTGCGCGCCTCGGCACCCGGAATCCCCGGAATGCTCGTCGTCTACGCCGCCACCGGCACGCTGCGGGGACTGCTGGACACCCGCACGCCCTTCATCGTGGCAAGCGCCGGAGCGATCCTCAACGCGGGGCTCAATGCCGTGCTCCTGTACGGCGTCGGAATGGGGATCGCCGGATCAGGACTGGGAACCGCGATCTCCCAGAGCGTCATGGCGGCAGCGCTCATGGCGCCCGTGATCCGGGCCGCCCGCAGGGCAGGTGCGGGGCTGCTCCCGGGGCGCCGCGGCCTGCGGGCATCCCTGGGTGCGGGAACGCCGCTGCTGGTGCGCACCCTGTCACTGCGAGTGGCGATCCTGGCAACGGTGTGGTCGGCGACGGCGCTCGGCGAGGTGCCGCTAGCGGCGCACCAAGTGGTCAGCTCTGTGTGGAACTTCGCCGCTTTCGCGCTGGACGCGCTGGCGATCGCGGCGCAGGCGCTGGTCGGCACCGCCCTGGGGCAGGAGGACGCGAAACGGGCGGAGAGCAGGGGCGACGGCGAGGCCGAGCAGTCCGACGCCACGAGCGGGACGAGCACCGGCAGCGACTCCGATCACCGCAGTACTCGCCGCATTCACCGCATTCACCGCATCCACGGGTCTGCGTCGCGCGGTGCGCTGGACGCGGTGCTGCACCGATGCCTGGTATGGGGCATCGCGGTGGGCGCGGTCATCGGTGTCGGCCTGGCGGCGGTGAGCCCGTGGCTGCCGCGCGTATTCACCTCGGAGAGCGCCGTCGGCGCAGCCGCGACACCGGCCCTGATCGTGGCCGCCTCGGCGATGCCCCTGGCAGGCGCCGTCTACCTGTTCGACGGGGTTCTCATGGGCGCGGGCGACGGGCGATACCTGGCGCGCACCGGAATCCTCACCCTGGTTCCCTATCTGCCCCTGGCGATCATCGTGGCCAAGGGGGCGCCCGCCCTCACCGCCTCGACAACACCCGCCATCGCCGGCACTGGGAGACTTGTGTGGCTATGGATGGCCTTCGCCTGGGTGTTCATGGGAATGCGGGCGCTGACAACCGGCCTGCGAGCCCGCGGCTCCGCCTGGCGCCGCTGAGAGCCGCTGAGAAGCACCCGGTCGGAGTGGAGAGTGGGGCTTACCGGCGGCTCGCGTCATCGTCGCCACGATGTCACAGCGGTGTCGTCACAGTGCCGCCGCGGTGCCTTCACGGTGCCCTCACAGTGCTTTCACAATGCCCCACAGTCCGCCGAGCAGAGCCGAACACTCCGTCCGATATTCCGCTCCGCGCACGACACGTTTATCCACAAGGACACGGCTGCCCTACTCGCACAGTATTCGCGCAGTTCAGAATATTCTCCGCCGCCAACACGGATAACGTCCTGATATACAGTTGCCATCAGCATACGGAAGATGGAGCCGATGGATCCGAGCATAAAGAAGAACGAGAATAAGCTCAATCGCATAGCCGGAGGGGAACGCCCCGCACAGGCGGATCAGCAGATGGAGACGGTCACCGCCTCCAATGATGCCGATCAATCCTTGGCCTTCCAACGCAGCACCCCGCCCGCCATGTGGATGCAGGCCGAGCGCTTGAACAGCACCGGCACCTCCCTGCTCAGGGCGGGCCGGTACGACGAGGCATTGACCGCATTCCGGCAGGTCCTGGAACTGTACCGTCAATTGCCCGACTCGCAGCGCCAGCAGGCTGACAACCTGTTCAACGCCGGTCTGGCTCTGCGCGAGATGAACCGATACGGCGAGGCATTGACGGTCTATCGGCAGGCGGTGGAGCTGTACCGCCACGTACCCGGAACTCAACGGGATCAAGCCGACTGCCTGCTCAACACCGGCGGCATCATGATTGATACAGACCGGTATGAGGAGGCGTGCTCGGCCTTCCACGATGCCCTGAACCTCTACCGCCAGCTGGACGGAACCCAGTACCAGCAGGGCAACTGCCTGCGCGGCATCGGCCTGTCCCTGCACGGGATGAAGCGGTATGAGGAGGCGTGCTCGGCCTTCCACGATGCCCTGAACCTCTACCGCCAGCTGGACGGAACCCAGCACCAGCAGGCCAAATGCCTGCTCAAGACCGGTCATGCCCTGCGCAACTTAGAACGCTACGAGGAGGCGATCAACGCCTACCGGCAGGCCGTGGATCTTTGCCACCAGCTGGACGGAACCCAACAGGAGCGGGCTGACACCCTGCACTACAGCATCGGCCTCACCCTGAACAGAATCGGGCAGTTCGAAGAGGCGATCAGCGCTTACCGGGAAGCGCTCGACCTCTACCGCCGGCTGGACGGAACCCAACGCGACCAGGCCCATTGCCTGTACAACACCGGCGTCGCCCTGCGCAACGCAGAACGAGCTGACGAGGCGATAGACGCCTACCGGCAGGCGCTCGACCTCTACCGCCGGCTGGACGGATCTCAGCGGGACCAGGCCGACAGCCTGCGCCATATCGGCATGCTTCTGCGCGAGGCAGAACGACCTGAGGAGGCGGTAGACGCCTACCGGCAGGCCCTGGAGCTCTACCGCAACGTGCCCGGCACGGAGAAGGATCAGGCCAACCTCCTGCACTACCGCATCGGCTTCACTCTCCGCAGTCTCAAGCGCTATCAGGAGGCGGTCAGCGCCTACCGGGAAGCGCTCGACCTCTACCGCCAGATCGACGGAACCCAACGCGACCAGGCCCACTGCCTGTACAACACCGGCGCCGTTCTGCACGACGCGAAGCAGTATGAGGACGCCGTCACGGCCTTTCAGCAGGCCCAGGGCCTCTACCAGCACCTGGACGGCAGCACACAGGATCAGGCCGACTGCGCGCGCAGCGCCGGTAATACTCTGCGCGACCTGGGACGCCGCCAGGAGGCGATCACCGCCTATCGAGAAGCCCTGGCCATATTCCGTCAGGAGGACGGGACCGAGAAGGACCAGGCCAATATCCTGAATTACAGAATCGGCCTCACCCTGGCCGATATGTGGCAATACGACGAAGCCCTGACGGCTTACCGACAGGCCCAGGACCTCTACAGTCGGGCGACAGGCGCTCAGCGCCAGCATGCCGACTGCCTCTACAACACTGGTATCACTCTGCGCGACCTGGGGCGCTACCAGGAGGCGATCACGGCCTACCAGCAAGCCCTGGAGCTGTTCCGCCAGGTGAACGGGGGGCAGACGGATCAGGCGGATTGTCTGCGCAACACTGGTGTTGTTCTGCGCGATCTGGGGCGCTACCAGGAAGCTCTCACGACCTACCAGCAGGCCCTGAGCCTCTACCGCCAGGTGAACGGAACCCAGCGTCAGCAGGCCTACTGCCTCAACGAGGGCATCGGCAACACCCTGCACAGAATGGGACGCCCCGACGAAGCAGCCGCCGCCTACCAACAGGCCCAGAACCTCTACCGAGAGGTGAGCGGAACCCGGCGCTGGCAGGCGGATTGTCTGCGCAACACCGGTGACGCTCTGCGCGACCTGGGGCGCTACCAGGAAGCTCTCACGGCCTACCAGCAAGCCCTGGAGCTGTTCCGCCAGGTGAACGGAACCCAGCGTCAGCAGGCCTACTGCCTCAACGAGGGCATCGGCAACACCCTGCACAGAATGGGACGCCCCGACGAAGCAGCCACCGCCTACCAACAGGCTCAGAACCTCGACCCCAACTTGAACGGCACCGAGCAGTCGCCGAAAGGCTCACCCGGACCTGATATCGGCTAGTGCCACAGGGGTAAGACGCTGACGACGCTCCTTCGCCCCCGTGCGCCGCGACAAAGCGCACTAAGGTGAAGGAGCGACGTCAGCAACGCTCATGCCGAAGGCCGGCCGAAAGCCGGGCTCGACATCAGGAATCAGCGCGCGGCGACGACGTTGACCTCGAGAGGCGCGACGACGTCGGTGTGCAGACGCACCGAGGCACTGTGGCGACCAGTCGATTTGATCGGGGGAATGACCTCGATCTTACGGCGGTCGATGGCAGGGCCACCGGCCTCCTTGACTGCGTCGGCGAGCACGGCGGTCGTCACGGCGCCGAAGAGGCGGCCATTGGCGCCGGCGGAAGCGGTGACCGTGATGACGTTGTCGGCCAGCCAGGCGCGAGCGGTCTGGGCCTGGTCGAGAGAGGCGATGGCCCGCTTACGACGGGCCTCGGCCATCTGGTCGATTTGACGCTGGGCGCCCTTGGTCCACGGCGTCGCGAGCTTGCGGGGGACGAGGTAGTTGCGGGCGTAGCCGTCCTTGACCTCGACGACCTCACCGGCCTCGCCGAGGTGGGCGACGTCGTGCGTGAGAATGAGCTTGGTGGTCATGCGTTCCCCCTCCCGTCAGCGAGCCGAGCTCGAGTAGGGCAGCAGCGCCATCTCACGGGCGTTCTTCACGGCCTTGGCGATCTTGCGCTGGTCCTGAACGGAAACGCCGGTGACACGGCGAGCGCGGATCTTGCCGCGGTCGGAGATGAACTTCCGCAGCGTGGCGGTGTCCTTGTAGTCAATAGCGCCGACCTTGATGGCCTTGACGGGGCCAACCTTCTTCTTCGGCTTACGAAGCTGAGGCTTCGCCATAGTGGTACTCCTTGCTTCAAGCGCTCATGGCGCTCATACGAGATGTGTGGTGATGCGCGGCGCCGCATGTCGGCGCGCTGCGCGATGTGGGGAGCAGGAGTCCTTGCCGTTGCCGCGGTCCCCCGCTCCCGAGAACGATCCTGAGTCAGACCTGAGTCAGAACGGAGGCTCGTCGCCGAAGCTGGTCGCCCCGCCCGTGGCCCACGGGTCGTCCGGAGCCCCGCCGGCCGGAGCGTTGTAGGTGGGCTGCTGGCCGCCGCCGTTGTAGCCGCCCTGGCCACCGGCATTGTTGTAGCCGCTGCCAGAACCGCCCTGGTAACCGCCGCCTCCGCCGTAGCCGCCACCACCGCGCTCATTGCGCGTGACCTGGGCACGGGCGCGGAACAGGGACGGCCCGACTTCGCAGTTCTTGAGCTCGAAAACGGTGCGCTGCTCACCGGACTGGGTCTGGTAGGAGCGCTGAGTCAGATTGCCCTGAACGATGACGCGCATGCCCTTCTTGAGGGACTCACCCGCATTCTCAGCGGCTTCGCGCCACAGCTCGCATCCTAAGAAGAGCGGGTCGCCGTCCGACCACTCGCCCGTCTGGCGATTGCGGACGCGCGGCGTCGAGGCCACCCTGAACGAGCAGACGGGGATGCCGCTACTGGTGTACCGCAGCTCGGGGTCCGCGGTGAGGTTTCCAATGACGGTGATGGTCGTCTCGCCGGCCATGCTTCCCTCCGTTCCCGATCCGGTCTCAGGCCTCGGGGCGCAGGAGCTTGGTGCGCAGAACGGACTCGTTGAGGCCGAGCTGACGGTCGAGCTCCTGAGCGATCTCCGGCGCGGTGGTCATATCGACGACGACGTAGAAGCCCTCGGACTTCTTCTTGATGTCGTAGGCGAGACGACGCTTGCCCCAGATATCGATCTTGTCGACCGTGCCCCCGTTGTTGGGGACGACCTGCAGCAGCTTCTCCAGCGACGAAGCGACGGTGCGCTCGTCGGTCTCGGGGTCGAGAATGATCATGATCTCGTAATGACGCATGCTTAGTACCCACCTCCTCTGGACTCAAGCGGTCACGGCATTTCCGTGACAGGAGGGTGATGCGTGCAGCCGAGCCGGCAGTCGAACGTCCGCCGGCCAGACTGGCTCAGCACGATACCGGAGACGACGCGCCGCCCGGAAGGCGAAAGCCCGTCCGGGCGGCGTGCGGTGCACCACGATGCGTGCCGCAGCTATTGTTGCTGTCCGTTCTTGTTCCCCAGTTGTTGCTCCCCTTGCCTGGGAGGTTCGGGAATTCTGTCATCCCCACCTCCTGGACCTCCCGGACCTCCCGGGTCACCTGGATTGGGATTCTGAGTTTGGATCGGCGGCTGCTGAGTCGGCTGTATCGGCTGCCCCACACCCGGATCCGGCTGATCGCCATTGCCGTAGGAGGGCTCAGGCTGACCGGGCTCCTCCGAGGGCGCGACGGGCTGAGGGGCGGTCGTGGGCGCAGCGGTCGGCTGCTGGGGCTCGGGAGTGTTGTAGTCATCATCCACGGGCATCGGCGTCCCGTGGAGGGAGCCCCGCTGGTAGGAGCCGGGGGTGCGATCCGGGAAGTCCTCCACCGGCAGATCCTTCAGGGCGGTGGTCATGTAATCGGTGAAGATATCGGCCGGATACGTTGATCCGGTGATCTCCTCGTACTCGCCCCACGGGGTGATCGACTCCTCCGTGCCGTCCTCACCGGCCTGGTAGAGGGTGACCGCGGTGGCGACCTGCGGGGTGTAGCCGACGAACTGGGCGGACTTGTTGTCACTGGACGAACCGGTCTTGGCCGCTACGGGCCGATTCAGGGCGAGAGCGGTCTTCCCCGAGCCGGAGTTGACGACCTGCTGCATGGCGTAGGTGGCGTCGGCCATGACGTCCTCGTCGAAGGCCTTCTCCCCATCCGTGGAGGGCGAATAGGACACCGCTCCGGCACCATTGGTCACCGAGGAGATGATATGGGCGTCGTGCTGCCTGCCCTGAGAGGCGAAGGTGGCATAGGAGGCGGCGATGTCCAAGGTGTGCGGGGAAGCGGATCCGAGCACGTTCTGAAGGGTCTCGTCCATACCGACGGTGTCCTCCGGATAGCCGGCGCGCTTGGCGACCTCATTGGTGGCATCGGGGCCGACATCGCGGTTGAGCTGGACATAGGCGGTGTTGACCGAGTCGGTCGTGGCCTGAATCAGGTTGATCCAGGGGAACTGTGCGTTCTGAAAATTATTGAAGGTCGAGCCCTCCACCTGCATCGGCGAATAGGCGTCATAACCATTGGACAGAGTCAGCCCGCCCTCCAGGCCGGCGATGAGCGCGAAGGGCTTATAGGTACTCCCCGCCTGGGCGACGGCCTGGGTCGAGGAGTTGACCTGGTCGGTCAGATAGTCCGGGCCTCCGTACAGGGCGAGAATTCCCCCATTCGTGGCATCGATCGACACCAGCCCCGTGCGCAGTCTGTCCGAGTGCCCCTCAGGAAGATTGTTGACGGCATCGACGGCGGCGTCCTGATCCTCCTTCTTGATCGTGGTGACGATGTTCAGGCCGCCGGTGTCGATCTGCTGGTCGGTGAACTCGCCCTCCTGCTGAAGCTCGGCGCGCACCATCTGGAGGAGATAGCCCGTGGGCCCCGCATAGGTCTCGGTGTTCTCCGAGACGATGGTCTCGGGGTAGGTGGCGGAGTCGTACTGATCCTGGGTGATGTAGCCGTCCTCGAGCATGTAGCCGAGCACGCGCTGCCATCTCTCCTTGGCCTGATCAGGGCTGATGGCAGGATCCCAGGAGCTCGGCGCGGGCAGGATGCCGGCCACCAGCGCCGCCTCGGAGACGGTCATCTCGGAGGCCGGGTGTCCGAAGAACGCGTTGGAGGCGGCGTCGACGCCGTAGGCCCCGCGGCCGAAATAAACCGTATTGAGATAAGAGCCCAGGATCTTCTTCTTATTCATCTCCCGGTCGATCTTGATGGCCATGATGGCCTGCTTGAACTTGCCGGAATATGAGGAGGTCGTATCCACGTAGTAGTTCTTGACGTACTGCTGCGTGAGGGTGGAGGCCCCCTGGCGGTCGCCGCCGCGCATATTGTTCACGAAGGCGCGGACAATGCCCTTGGGATCGACGCCGTTATTGCTGTAGAACGTACGGTCCTCACTGGCGACAACGGCATTGCCCACGTAGTCGGGCAACGTGCTCGTGTCCACAATGGTGCGGTCCACATCGGCGAACTCGCCCATCTTGGTGGTGCCGTCGTTGTAGTAGACCGTGGTCGTCTGAGCCAGGGCGAATTCACTGGGCTCGGGGACCTTGACCATCGAATAGGCCACGGCGAAGGCTCCCACTGCGGTGATGATGAGGAGAAGGAAGCTCCCCAGCACGAAACGCCATCCGGGCATCCACCGACGGATCGGCCCCTTGCCCGCGCGCGGGTAGTTGATCCAGCGACGACGCCGCGAGTCGCCCGGCTTGCCCGCCGGCCGTCCGCCGGCCTTCCCGCCGGCCGTCCTGCCGCCGGACACAGCCGCAACCGGCTGAGCGCTCGCCGGGTCGCTGTAGCGGCCGGCGGCCTGCGCCAGCTTCATGCCCTTCGGTCGCTTGCCCTTGTTAGCGGAGTCTGCCACGCGGTCCTCATTTCTGTGCGGACGACGGCCACGTGCCGTCACGGACTGTCGTCAAGTATGGCGGCTTCGGCCGGACATGAACAGCAGGGAGAACCTGCACGACGCCCGAACGCCGCCCATGATCCGCGTCCTCGCCCCGCTCACGGGGCGGCCGGTCGGACCGCCGATGGGCGACCGTCCGACCGGCCTCCGCGATGGACGGCGCAGGCCCCGAACAGCGCGATTCCGCATCAACCCGGGGCCTGCGACAACCGGCTCGGCAGCGCCGTCGGGCACTCGACGTCTCGCCGGCGCACCGCCTGCCGGGCGCCTGATCGGCCACCGATTGGTGACCAATCAGTGACCAACGAGACCCGCCACCTTCCCGTGGTGTACAGCACGTCACTGTGAGCCACCACGAGCCCACGAGCCACTGCGAGCCGCCGGCAGCGCTCTCAAGGGCCCTCAAGGGCTATCAAGGGCTATCAAGGGCTCTCGCAAGGTCTTCACTAGGGCCTTCAGCAAGGCCTTCAAGGACTTTCAAGGGACTTCAAGGGCTTTCAAGGCACTCAAGACCCTCCGCTGAGGGCCGCTGCTGAGGAATGAGAACAGCATGTGTCGCATACCGTCGCTAGGGTCGGTGCTATGAATTCCTCCCCTGCCGCCACCACCAACGACTCAGCGAACTCAGAGAACTCAGAGAACTCAGCAATCGCGCTGCGCCTGGAGCTGCTCGGCGCACCCGTCCCGGATCACGCCGCCCGCTCCGATTTCGACCGCGAGACCGATCGCCTCGTGGCGCCGATCCTCGCCCGTCAGCGCGAGCTGACCCGCCGCCTGGCCAACCGCCCGTGCGCCGCGGATCGGCGCATCCAGACCTTCCTGGACTCCTATCTCGACGGCGCGGCCGCCCAGCCGAAGCTGCCCGGGGAGACCTTCGTCCTGGATCAGCCGGGGCTGGCCCGCACGCTTTCCCTGCCGGTGGACGCCACCAGTTTCACCTCCGACTACGTCGAGAGCTACAAGGTGCTCTCCGGCGTCCTCCACAATCCGCGCAATGACCGCCGCACCACTGCGGGCGTCTTCCACGTCGCCGAGGGCGGCCTGCCCATCCCGGACGACAAGAAGGCCGTGCCCCGCGATGTCTTCGCCCGCATCCTCGCGGCCGCCGTCGACGCCCCCGAGGACCTGCTGACCCTGCCGTGGGCCTCCAACCAGGCCGAACCGGCCCGCTGCTTCGTCTCCCTGCTGCTGCGGCCCGTCGTCGTCCCCGAGGTACCCGGCTTCTCCGCCGAGCGCTCCATGGAGATCCGCTTCATCGCACCCGGCGGGCTGGTCTCCAACCTGGACTTCGTCGAGGGCATCTTCGGCAACGGCGGGGATCCCTATCTGCCGGAGAACGACGCCTCCCTGGCGCCGGAGTCCTGGACCGGGCACACCGGCTGCGTCATCCTGGCCCCGCATCTGACCCGGCTGACCAAGAAGGAGCTCGGCCTGCCCGCCTGGGAGGACGCCACCGAGCGCCAGCGCCGCGACGGCATGTGCTTCAAGGACGAGGGCGAGCTCTACAACGACGGCAAGGCCTTCAAGCTGGTGGCCCGCGACGAGCGCGGCGTCATCGTCACCGTCATCGCAGACAACTACTTCGGCTACTGCAAGAAGGAGGTCAAGACCCAGATCGGGTACTCGG
>ERZ773004.185-NODE-185-length-41868-cov-5.660943_pt1 | contig 41868 bp, 39 predicted proteins | sample MGYA00580667_ERZ773004 | MGnify/ENA primary metagenome ERZ773004 (study PRJEB29015, sample SAMEA2737963) | human oral metagenome | biome: human oral; feature: human-associated habitat; material: dental | place: China | collected 2123 ... | reverse complement strand
AATAAATTGAGATAAGTATAGCTAGAGATGAATAGAGAGATAGATAGAAATAGAGATAAGGATATAGATATAGAAATAGAAATAGAAATATAGAGAAAGAGATGTATAGAAATAGATAGATAAATAGTAGAGAAATAGGTAGATAGAAATAGAGATAGAGAGATGGGTATAAAGATATCGATACATAGAGAATAGATATAGTATCGAGATATATTGGTGTGTATAGAAATATGCTTATTACAGTGTATCTACGGTAAGTAGTATAAGAAAACAGTAAAGCGCTCAGCTTCAAATAGACGCACTTTGACTTACCCGATCAAATATGGCACACTTGAGGATGGTGGGGCGACCAGCGCTCCCAGACTGCATGGAAAGGAGATGACCATGCAAAGAAGGAAAAGCGCATGGGACAGCCGTTCCATGCGTGAAGAAGCCAGAAAGGCGCGCAGCATTGCGCCATTCTGGGTGATTGGAGTAGCTGCCTGGGCGGGTGTACCGCTCGGCAGTTACCTGTTGCTGTTCCACTTTGGTGGGACAGCATTTGAACGTCACGAGCTACCCTGGCTCGTGATGTATATTGGATGGCTCCTCTTTGGAGGGGCCATCCTGGCAGGCCAACGCTTGCCTAAGGTGCTGGGGCTACTGCTCATTGCTGTAGCCGCCGTCGGAGGGGTCTTCGTATCTCTCCTCGCCTGGGGGCTTTCTGTTTAGTACCTTGGGTCGTCTCCTACCACCAAGGGCGGGTTGAGCAGCGCCATATGGCTTGCTGCTCCCCGCCCTTTTCTCTCGCTTGGAGTAAAAATCACCCTGCCTTCTACCTCGCTTTTTCTCTGCTACTCTGCTATAGTAGGGCTATGGATTTAGAACTTGTGACACTGACTGGTAGCAAGCTACACGAGACTGTGTATGAGGTGATGCTACCGACGCCGGAGGGGCAGATTGCGGTCTTCCCAGGGCACGAACCACTCGTAACTCTGGCAGTGCCGGGTGTTGTGGCAGTGCGTCGCACCAAGGACGACAGTGACGACCATCTGGAGTACTTTGCCATCTCTGGTGGGGTGGTCGAGATTAGCCAGACAAAGGTACGCATCTTGGTGGACGAAGCCGAGCATGGCGACGATATCATTGAGGCTGAGAGTAAAGCCGCTCTTGAGCGCGCTCTCAAGCAGCGCGATAATGCTAGTACTCAGGTGGAGCTCGAAAAAGCGCACCAGCTGGTCGACCGCCATGCCGTGCGCCTGAAGGTGGCTGGCCTGCGCCGACGCCACAACAAGCACCGCGTATAAAACACATTGATGACAGAGACAAGCGCAGAGAGGCAGATTGCATAATGACAGAATTTTATCCTCCCCATCCATCATTACCAGATGGGACGTATGATTATCGGCGTGATGGCGAAGCTACAGGTGATTGCTATGAGCAGCCTGTCGTATCCTACCAGCTAGGCAACGAATATGGCCTTGGTAAGCTTGATACGCCACAGTGCCCCCATGCGGCAGAATTTATTCAGGAACTTGGTGAATACTATGTGCCAGCAGTACAGAACATCATTGGCGCGTGTATGGATGGTCGGCCCGGCAGCACAGCGGAAGCAGTGCCAAATGGTGCAGGCGGTGGCTTGCTCTACCTAGTGACGGATCGACTGGTGCGTGGTAATAGTGATGCTATTAATGAAGCGAATGCGCGCGTCCTGGGGCGGATTGGCCAGATACCCGCGACGGTGCACGTCCATCGGGATGACCATGCTCATGGCGAAGACGCTGGCTGTGCGGCAGCCGATAAAGTGGGTGCGATCTTTACTATCATTGCTCAGTATGGTGAGCAATTGCGCAGCCTCGCCACCGAGCTTTGTCTTGGTAGCGATAGTAGCGACGAAGCACACCAGCAGATTATTCACCATGCAGCAGATGAGTCGAAGCTTGTTATGGCTAGTGGTAACAAACTCGTGACAATGGTCGACGCGCAGCTAGCAAAGAATACTGATAACACTGATGAGCCTACTGGTGCTCATACCGATATATTGCATGGCAACCACCACGAGGCAGCAGTGGTAATGAATCAGCGCGTAGGGACAACACTCGACCGCCAGGCCTTAGCACGGGAGTTTGATCAACAGTACCAGGCCTTCAATATCGACACATGGGCCTTTGCACCCTCAGCCGAAGCACTCTACCCAGGCGATCCAACCGCCCAGCAGTATGCTACCACTGCCATGCTCTACTATAACCTCGCTGCTATCATGGCACTGTGCGGCCCACGCATGACGGTGACCGTGCTTACATAATTCTAGCTTCGCAGAATAAGGATACCTCAAGCATCACTACCCCGCTCATACCAATGGAGAACCATCGCTCTAGGTGACCCTCATGCAATACAATAATGAGGATCAAGCATAGCAAGAACGCCAGCTACTCAGACGCAGACATCGCTTCGTGCCACTGATGGATAATCCGCCGCGCGTCATCTGTGCTGGTGGTGTGCATCAGCTGGTCGCGCAGCTCCTTAGCGCCGTCAAAGTCGCGAATGTAGATCTTGTAGAAGCGTTTGAGCGTCTCGTATGGCCGTCCTAGCTGTGGCTGCCAGTGGTCGAAGAGATCGAGGTGGTAGCGAAGGAGTGCGAAGTTGCGCTGCACCAGAGAGCCAGCACTCTGCACTGCATCGTCGGCGTGCGGCGCAAAGCAAAATGGATCGGCAAACACCCCGCGGCCAATCATCACACCATTGACGCCCGGGTGGGTTGCCACCAGTGCCATGCCATGCGCCCGATCGCGAATATCACCATTGATGGTGAGCAGTGTCTGCGGCGCAATCGCATCGCGCAGCGCCACGATATCATCGATGAGCTCATAGTGCGCCGCTACCTTGCTCATCTCCTTCTTGGTACGCAAGTGGATAGTCAAGTTGACGATATCTTGCTGGAGCAGCGTCGTGAGCCACACCCGCCACTCATCCACAGTGCTGTAGCCAAGGCGGGTCTTCACACTGACTGGCAGGCCAGCCGTCTTGGCCGCGGCAATAGCGGCGATTGCAACATCTGGATTGCGAATTAGCGCCGCTCCCCCGCTCTTGATAGCACTCTTAGCAGGGCAGCCCATATTAATATCGATCCCTGCAAAACCCAGGCGTGCACAGTGCTGGGTAAACTGCTCCATATCGCCTGGCTCGCCACCCCAGATCTGCGCCACCAAGGGATGCTCATCATCTGTCTTGACGAGCCGCCCAGCAATTGCCCTGTCACCAGCGTGTACCCAGCCCGTCGCATTAGCAAACTCAGTAAAAAACACATCGGGCGCACCAGCCCGCTCCACCACGTGGCGAAATACCACATCCGTCACCGCCTCCATCGGTGCCAAAACAAAAAATGGCTGCGGCAAATCATTCCAAAACGACGTCATATCAAGCTATTATAACACAATTGATCAGGGGAGAGCCCCCACGCCCGCATGCGTAGTAGATGGGTGCGCGGACGTGGGGGGTGGTGTGAGCATGCTGATCTATTTATAGATCACCCCCTTTCTGGGGTCAACTCTCCAAGGCAGTTCCTTGGAGAAGTACTCACAGAGCTGGGATGGCAGGAGTCGAACCTGCTACGAGAGCCCTCGTATGCTTATCACCATTGACAAGCAAACCTCTCGCCCCCCCTCTAAACCAAGCGGGGCATCCCAGGTTGGTCACCATTGACCAACCATTCCTTACAAAAACTCAAGCCGGAGCAGATCCGGCGAGTTCCTTGTAAGGATAGAGATAATTGTAATCTACTTGGGCGAGGCTGTCAAGTGGTAGCTCACTAAAGCTGGCTGGCGTATCGCAGTCTTGCGTTGGTGTGCTCCATTCCCCTTGTGATGGTATACTCAATCAGCTTTGCACACGTGCAAGTATATATTCTCAAGAAAAGGAAGAAGCTCCTACCTCAACGCATGATGCGGATGCAGGAGCTCGGGAGAGACTACAAGCGGTTCTGCTCGTTCTGGCGGGTGGCCAGGGGCGCGAGTGAATCTCGCGAGTCTCTTAGATTTAAGGGAGTCTCCGTGGCAAGTACACGGCGCGCGAGAATGGATCTCGCAACAACGAGACTCCCCGATCGTTGCCTCCCAAGTGGCAACGATACCGCCTTGCCCCTCTTTGTCCGACAAAGGCAAACCTGCGGCGGTTGCTATGGCAATGCTCTACGCGAAAAAAGCGGAGCATTTGCCAATAGCGGAGACAGCAGGAATCGAACCTGCACCTTTATGTGAATTAACACAAAAAGGCAAAAGGGAACCACCCCATCTCCAAAACGGATAGGTGTATAGCCTTATTCTGCTATACTTACCTACTCTCTCAGCCTCGCACGTGAGGCTGACCGTTCTTTTTGTCATAAGGATTTAAAGATCCTTATGGCATGATGGACAGCGGTAGTCCCGCAGTCCGTCTACAAACAAAGTGGCACCGCAATGACGACACTTTGTTTTAATTGTGTATAAGCCCTGCGGGCTTGTCTTCGCATAATATGCGAACACGGAGAATCACCTCCTCTCCGCCGAAGTTTCGGCAAAGACATCGGTGAACCCGTTTCAAGGACGCTCTCGTGCTGAGCGTCTCGAGATAGCCACATGGGTAGCTACCAGGGTTCACTCAGTTGAGCTGTTACTATATATACCAATATACAGTGAGTCTGTCAATCAATATGCGCATGTCTTGCAGAGATTCTCGTTTTGTTCTTACGTTTCGTTTCATTCTATGTACTATTCGCAACAAATACAGACGACGCGGATTTATTGCAATCAAACAGTTTCATGCTTCCGCTGCAGGAATCAGGTAAAGATAAGCAGAGATAATCCTCCTAGGAAAACCCACTCACAGTGCAAGAGAGAATGCTGTATATACTACACCAAAATGTTTCGGCCAGGGTAGCAAAAAAGCTTGCTCATGTGCTTAGCTATTAGCCACTCCATTCTCTCCTGTAGTGCGTTGCAGCAAGGGTGTATAGCGAATACGTTGCCTATTGCGTCACAAGTGCTCGCGCTTAGCCGCTATTCCTGCTCTTCTATACGCCGCAGCAGATCCTCCTCAAAGGCGAGAATGCCTTTGTAAGTGGCTGAGTAGTGGCTGGTGTCGGGCAGCTTGAGCTGGGTAATGCAGCGCCACACGGCGGCAATGAGCTGGGCAAACTCATCCAGCTCGGCCTGAGAAAAGCTGGTGCTGAGCTGGTGGATATCGCCCGTATCCTTATCTGGCTCGACGAACTGCAGCGTGGCCCCGGCAAAGTCGTAGCGCGCATAGTCGCGCGAGTGGCGCACAAGGAGCTCGTAGAACATCAGCTGCTGGCGGTATTTGTGCAGCTTAATCTTCTCGGCATCGGTGCGACCCTGCCAGCTGCGGGCGGGCTTGCCCGTCTTGTAGTCTGTAACGGCGATAGTATTGGCGGTGTGGTCAATATCGACAAGGTCGAGCGTGCCAGTAAGGCGAGCATCACCGAGCACGACTCCTTGGCTGGCAAAGCTTAGCTCGGTCTTTTGCTCGGGGCGGAAGGTATGCGCCTCGGCCTGCAAGAAGGCGCTCAGTGAATCAAGCCCCTTGCGGCTAAAGTACGCGAAGTCCTCTGGCCCTAGCGGCTGGCGATTAAGCTCTTGCTCAAAGTCGCCGAGGATATCTTCGGCCGGTCGCACCTTGCCCGTGGCAGTAAGATGGGTGTGTGCACGCTGCAACACGTGGTGGATGGCATTGCCGTAGATGGCATGCGGGCTGGGTGCCTGCGGAAAGCGCAGCAGGTAGTTGGTTAAGAAGGCCGCGGGCCCACCGCGCGACACGTCTAAGAAGGCGGTGAGGTGGGTGCTAGAGAGCTTATACTGCTCGAGCATAGGCTGAAGGAGTTGCTGCAAATCGGGCTCGGGTGTGCCAACTGGCGCAAGGCGGCGCTGCCAATCGGCGGTGAGCTGCGCGGTGAGGCTTGGCACGTCATTGGGCATATCAACAGTGGTTGCAGTGAGGTCGATGCCGTCGAGGAAGCTGGCCGGCAGCGTTGCTTTGCCAGCATCATCTTGGGTGCTGTAGCTGATAGTCAGGTGGTCGCGCGCCCGCGTCATGGCGACAAAAAAGAGGCGGAGGCGCTCGTCGTACGTAGTACCAGCGGGAGCAATAGCGAGGTTATCTGGATACGTGATAAGCGACACAGGTGAGCGCACGCGCCGCCCCCAAGTGCTATCGACAGCGCCCATGATGTAGACATGGCCAAACTCTAGCCCCTTGGCCTTGTGCGCCGTCATGAGGTTAATGCGGCCGGTATGTGCCTCGGTGCGCTGGCGGATGGTGGTGATGGGCGTCTTGAACTGCCGGTGCATACTGAGGAGATCGAGCATATCGGCAAGCCGGAGCGTCTCGTCATCACCGCGATACTCCTGGGTGCGGCTGCGCAGAGTCCGTAATGCCTCAAGGCAGGCAAGGTATGCGTCGGGCTGCTCGGCAAGCCTCTCGCGTGAGAAATAATAGTCGTACAGTGGTGAGCGGTAACGTATTGTGGGCACGGCAGGGGTCGCTTCAGTAGAGAGGCTAATTGGCTGGTCGAATTGGGCCATCTGCTGCGTCATGTACTCGGTAATCGCACTGGCTATGGCGGCCTGAGCCTTTTGGCTATCGGCGGGCTGCGGGACACCAAGCAAATCATCAAGCACCATCTCAAGCGGTTGATGCTGCGCCTGCCACGCCATATGGATGAGCCACATCGTCAAGGGTTGGAAGGTGGGGCTCGCCATCATGGCCTCGCCCCACGTTTGGCGGTTGCGCCACGCTCGGAGGCTGAGCTGCCAAATATCCTGGCTGGCAAAACCAAAGGCCGGGTGCGCCACCAACTCTGAAAGCAAGCTATCGGCCACAGGAAACTCCCCTGCTGCTATGGCCTCGATTGCCCGCGCGAGCAGCTCGAGCACCTGGATGACAGGATTATCAAGAATATTGTCGCGCCGCTCGTAGTTGATAGCAATACCTGCCGCCTGAAGGTGTGGAACCAGTGCCACCAGCTCGCGGTGACGCCGAGCCAAGACGGCAATCTCCTCGGGCGGCGTGCCACTGTCGATCTGCTGGCGAATCTGCTGTGCCAGCCATTGGCGCTCGGCTAGGCTGGTAGGCAGCTCAGCCAGGCTGATGGCAGTCTGGGTTGGCTGGTGATGGGCCGTAAGCGTCTTATCGAGCTCGGGAAGCACCGTCTCTAATCGGTCGCCCCCCTGAGTGATAACAGCCCGGGCTGGTGTGAGGATAGCCTCGCTAGAGCGGTAGTTGTCTGTCAGGACGATCAGCTGCACAGCGCGGTAATGGCTACGGAAGCGGTGGATATTGCTGACATCTGCTCCCTGGAAGCTGTAGATTGCTTGGTCGTCATCACCAACTGCCATAATATTGGGGCGGCCCTCGTGGACCGGGCTACTCGTTAGCGAAAAGAGAATACGCAGCTGCGCGAGGTTGGTATCTTGGAATTCATCTACCATGATGTATTGGTACTGCTCCTCAAGATTAGCGCGCAGCTCGGGCTGGGCATCGAGCGCCTGAGCAAGCTGGAGAATCATATCATCGTAGTCATACAGACCAGCCGTGCTCAGCTCAGTAAGATACGCATCATAGACCTCAGCAAGGGCGCGCAGCTTACCGAGGCGCTTGCGATCTTTTAAGACATAACTCCCAGTAGCATCCTTCTCGCACCAGTGGTTGCGCCAGGCGGTCAGTGGCGTGGTCTTGCCACTATCGAGCGTCTCATCGATCGCTCGAGCCAGGCTGAGCGAGAAGCTATCAGCCAGTGGTGGAATGGTGGGCGGTAACGGCGGCAGTGGCAGCTGAGCTGCCTCGCCCGCCAGCGGGGCGAGCTTGCCGGCCATTGGTTTGCTTATTCGCCCGGCGGCAAAGACCTCGCTGAGGCGCGGCTCGACGGCCGCTAGAAGCGCCTCGTCCGCATCGATGACCTGCCGAAGCTCTGCGCTACTTAGACCAGCCTGCTTGAGCTGGCTAATACTGCGGCTAATGTCCTGCAGGTAGGTAAACTCACCATTTTGCTTGCTACTGAGAGGGCTCTGATGATCGAGCTTGCCAAGGATGCTGCGCAAAATCTCGTAGCTGCCAAGCTCATCGGTAGGTTTACGTGACGCACCATGATAGAAATACTCCCGGTGGTGATTTATCACCTCACTGCCAAAGCTATGGAAGGTATGGATAGCGACGCGGTAGGCATCTGCCCCAATGATACTGCGCAGACGCTGCCGCATCGTGGCTGCCCCACTGTCGGTAAAGGTAAGGCAGAGAATATTCTCGGGCAGCACGTCTGTTTGGCGCAGGATGTTGGCGGCGCGCATGCTGAGCAGCTCTGTCTTGCCAGTACCGGGGCCAGCCACAACGAGTAGTGGCCCATCGATCGTATCGACGGCAGCGCGCTGCTGGTTATTGAGGTGCGTGTATCGAGTCGAAAATTCATGTTCAGACATGTCTCCATTATCGCACACTCACCGCCTCGACTCTAGCGGCCAGGCCAAGATTCCGGTATAATATCCATCATGGACTTTGGTAACCACATGGATGTCGCATATGTGCAAAAGGCTCTCGCCGCACGCTTTGGCGTGCAGCTGGTGATCGATCGCGTGGTGGCGCGCAATATTGCCGCGGGGCTTGCCGCCAAGGCATCAGTGTTTTTTGCGACAGACGGCCAACTCTATTGCTTGGTCTATGGACCATCGCGCCTTCTGCTTGGCGATATCAAGAAGATCGCTGTGCGAATTGGCCTGCGCGCTGAGACATTCTTCCCGCCACGGGGCCAGCCAGAGTATTTTGACGAATTTGGCCGGCAGAAATTTCGCGAAATATTCCCCGGATTTGGGCGCATCACCGATCGCGACATTATGTACTATCGCACGCTTGCGCCATACAACCCAGCCCTCATTCTCGTTGATGAGGTGAAGGACGGCCACATCTACCAAGCAGACAGCGACGCGCGCAGTGGCTGGCGGGTTGCCGCGAAGTGTCAGTATCATCGAGGAGGAATGAACTAACCTATGAAGGACTATTTGGTCATTATCCGGCGCAACTTTGCCTCGCCCATCGTGCTGGCGATTTTGCTTCTTGCCATGGCGCTGGTCTATGTGCGGGAGTATCGCGATGCGTGGTTTATATCATTCGTGATCATGGTCAATTCCCTGATTGGTGCCGTGCAAGAGATTCGGGCCAAGCGCGCGCTGCGCAAGCTCGAGCTGATGAGCGCGCCACGTGCCCGCGTTGTCCAGGCCGACGGTACCATCACCGAGGTGCTTTATGATGCGCTGCAGGTTGGCGATACCCTCGCGCTACACACTGGCGATGAGCTACCCGCCGACGGCATAGTGCTCGACGCAAAAGGCCTTGAAGTAAATGAGAGCATGCTCACGGGTGAATCTGCCGCAGTAGACAAAGCACCCGGTGACGCCATCTACGCAGCTACAACAGTAGTAGCAGGTACAGCACATGCGCGTGTGACCGCAGTTGGTAACGCCACCAAGGCCGGTGCAATCAGCACTGTGCTCAAGCAGTACGCGCCGCAGCCCACGCCGCTCCAACAGGCTATCCAGCGGGCTATTACCGTCTTAACCTATGGTGCAGTGGTGTTAGCGCTGCTTATCTTCGCGCGCTACCATATTGCGGGGTTGCAGGCGGTCAGCATTCTCAAGACGATTATTACCGCAGCGATCACAGTCGTGCCAGAGGGGCTACTCCTGGCAAGCTCGCTCTTGCTTGCCTTTGGCTCACTGCGTCTGGCTCAGGCTAAGGTCCTGCCTCAGAAGCTCTCAGCGATTGAAGCAATGGCACTGCTTGGCGTGCTCTGCGTGGACAAGACGGGCACCTTGACAAGTGATGACGTTATCTTCGAGCACGCTGCGTCGTTCGACGCATCGACCAGTGATGAACAACTCGCCCACTACGCTGCCCTCGTTGCGCACGAAACCAGTGGTGGCAATGCGACTGGCCAGGCAATTCTTGCCGCGCATCAGGCTCCCACCGCCCACATCCAGGAGGTGATGGCGTTCTCATCGAGCCGGAAAATGGCGGGGGTGCGGGCCGAGATTGCTGGCTCAATGCAGACGCTGATGCTAGGCGCACCAGAGTTTGTGGCGCGGCTCGCCCCGCTCTCACCAGCCCAGCAAGCGCAAATCGACGCCTGGGCAAATGATGGCCTGCGTGTCCTCCTGCTCGCCCGCTTTGCCGACAGCACCGTGCCGCTCAAGCAGCTCGCCGCTGGTTCGGGTCAGCCGCTGGGAGCAATTATCCTGCGCAATAGTCTGCGCCATGGCGTGGTCGACACCGTGCGGTTTTTGCAAGGCCAAGGAGTGACGATTCGCGTCATTAGTGGAGATAACCCGCGGACAGTCAGCTACATTGCCAAGGCAGCGGGGATCTATCAGCCCGAGGCGGCTATCACCGGGGCAGAGCTTGCCCAGCTCGATGATGCAGCATTTGCCCAGGCAGCCGACACCCACACAATCTTTGCCCGCGTCTTGCCCGAGCAAAAGGAGCGGCTCATCGCTCACTTCTCAGAGCAAGGGCGGTTCACTGGCATGGTGGGCGATGGCGTTAATGATGCCTTGGCGCTCAAGCGAGCCGACCTTGGCGTGGCGATGTATGCTGGTGCACCAGCTAGTCGGCGTGTTGCCGATATTATCCTACTCAACAACTCCTTTACGTCTCTACCCCTCGGAATGGAGCTAGGCAATCGCATCATGCAGGCCATTGAGCTTATCGGCGTGCTCTTCTTTCATAAGATTATTTATGGTGTCGTGTTACTGGCCATTACCCTCACCCTCGGCATTATGTACCCATATGCGCCGCGCCATCTTACCTTTATGAATATCTTCCTCGTGACAATGCCGACCATTATGTGGACACTCTTCCCGCCTTCACCGCGGCACCGGATTGACCCCCGGCGCTTCTGGCACGATACCCTGCTAGCGGTGGTGCCAATTGCAGTGCTCACAGGGGTGGCAGTGGCTAGCGTGTATTGGCTTGGCCGCACATTCTACCCAGATCGCCTTGGCGAGGTGGCAACGATGACAGTGCTGGTAGCGACCTTCTACGGCGTATATCTGGTATTTTTGGCTGGCCGCATGCTTGGCATCCAGCTCGATAAGCGGGCCCACCTTGCCCGCACGCTCTACATGCTCGCGGTATTGCTCGTGACAGTGGTAAGCTTTGGCATCATCCCACTCCGCCAATTCTTCGACTTCACCCCACCAAACCTACTCCTCCTCTGGCCCAGCATTGCCATTATTATTCCAGTAACCATACTGCAATGGTGGTGGGCGTGGCGTGTGAGCCGGCGCTTTGCAGTGCCATCCCGTGTTGAGTAGCGCAAAATACAAAGCAGCAAATTATACTTACTTTATAGACAAAATGGGCACAACACGGGTAGTCTCTTGTGACTCGCTGTACCGTCTACTGTCCAACAACGAACTCCTGGCGGCATTTGCCAACGCAGGCTTCACTCCACCAGGCACACCAGAGGCCAAGAAAGAGCCCCTCTTGGTGCTCATTGATGCCATGCAGCGTCTCAATATCTTGTCAATTCACTTGCCTACACCGACGATACTTGATTAAAAACGCAACTCGAGATATGTTTAGTGTAGCACTAATACCATAAAGGAGTTTATATGTCATCCACTGACCCAACATCGAGTTCAGGCAAAAAATACGACTACGACAAGCCCGTCTCCATCACCTTTACCGCGAAAGAATGGTTTGATCTCACACGGGTTATCGGTGAGCTTACGATGGGCGATTATGCGCCCGACGCAAAAGGCTGGAAATGGCTGCAGGAGGTAATGGGCGTCGCTGATCGACAGACAATCAACAACTTGAGCGATAGGATCACTTACGCATGCCACAAAGAGCTCGATAACTGATTAGGACACGTTGTCGTAGTCCCCCAATATAGAGAGCGAGGCTAGAATTGATGAAGATCAAAATGCTACACCCCTACGATGCACCATCATACCCATACGCAAACGCCCCTGTCGAAGGCGACAAGCAGAATATATCACCGTGCGACTCTGGGCGGTAGCGAGCAACAACACACTGACTTTCCTCTCCTGTTGCCGTGCGAAGAATGTTGCGCGAGTCGGGTGATGAATTTTGCCCGATACTAAGCAGTGGCGATATGTTGCCGTACTCACTATACGGCTGCCACGATGAGCAGCCACCGGAGCAATCGGCAAAAGGCTGAGCTTGGAGCAGCTTCTGGCGTGTCTTCGTGTTTGTGACGTAGCCAAGTACTGTGCCACTTGGGCTTTCGCGGCTGAGCTGAGGCGATCCCTTGCTATATTTAATGTTGAGCGATTGCGTATACTCGCGAGAGAGGCGCTGCTTGAGCGTCTCAGTGGCATTAACCCGTGCGAACGGTGCATCAAAAATCAGATAGGGAAGGCCGTACGTAATAGCACTGTAGGTGATAAGGAGAACTCCAACGATAATAATCTTTCTTCGGGTAGAGCGTCGCATAAAACTTATTATAGCCTATTAACATACAGGCGTCCAATTCAACACTGTCGCTCCTATTCTTGGCCCGCGATATGAGGTAATAATTGCGTAATAAGATAACTCAAAGGTGTGCTCACTATCGACAGAAAAACACCAGATACTCCTCACAGGGCGAACATGACAAGCAGCAAGGCGAGTCAGAGGTTCGCGCGGGCTTAGCCCGCAGTTTCCTCCTCTCTCGGCTCAGGGTTCTCAAAAAAGACGAAGATGTTGAACATTGTCAAATCTTCATCATATGATGTTCCATACCTTCCCTTGTGGTCGTTGAAGTACACGTCAGTTACATGTGGATCAAGACGTTGCAACGCCTGGCGGAGCGCTTGCTCGCACGTGACGCTATCATTGAGAATTGTCAAATCCTCAAGGATATTGAGACACAGAACATTATTGCGTAAACGATCATCGCTCATGTTTCTTGTCGCCTGCACGAACGCCTTCACAATCTGTGGAATATCACGGTTCTGGAATTGGGCGATTCGCATCGCCCTGTACTCCCACTGCCGCATCTCGTAGTTTTCTTTGGCGAGCTGGTGCTCGCGAATGGCTTCGACCGGAATGAGATGAGCCATTATAACCCTCCTGCTTGTCATGGAAGCTTCTGAGCAGGATAACTCAAAAGCTAATATATATATCAATATATGGTGATTGTGTCAATAAGTATGCACAATTTTATCTACGTAAGTCTGTCAAGCACCACCAAATGCTCACTGTGCGGCGTGCGAGGGAAGAAGTTGTAGCCTCGGTGGTAGGCAATGCCGTAGTGCGTGGCAAGAAGCGCCACGTCGCGCGCTTGAGTGACGGGGTTGCAACTGAGGTAGAGGATGCGCTGCGGCTGGGTAGCGAGGAGTTTGGTAATGACATCGGCGTGGAGACCGGCGCGTGGTGGATCGAGAATAATGAGCGCATCACGAGTAATATACTCCAGTGCTTGCTCGCTGGCTGCGAGAATAGCCTTGGCTTGGCTCGTGCGGCCCAGCTGGCGGATGTTGCGCTGCATCTCACGCACTGCATCGGCGTTGATCTCTACTAGCGTGACGTTATCACTACCGATCGTCAGGCCAATCGTCCCTACCCCAGCATAGAGGTCGAGCGTAGGCCGGGACGTGCCATCCTGCACCTGGACGAACCGCTGCATATCGCGCAGTGCTTGCTCGTAGACCGGCAGATTAACCTGGAAGAACCCCTCGGTGGCGTAGCGAAACGGCACGCCAAGGATAGTATCTTGTAAGACAGGATTGCCAAAGCATGCTAGGCGCTCGGTGATCCGACTAGCCGGCGAACGGGGGTCGGAGTAGATAATCTCGCCGCCCTGGGCCGATAATGTGGTGACTTCGTCTGGGCTGATAACATCGCCTAGGCGGTCTTTGGTGTAGAGCTGCCACACGCAGTGGCCGGCTTGGTCACAGCGGATGAGGAGGGTCTTGAGCTGGCGCGCTGTCACTTGCTTGGTGCGCAGCAGGTCGCGCACCTGCCGGGCGAGCTGGTTGATCTCCGGCCGAGCTAAGCTCGTCCCGTCAACGACAATTTTGCCCTTGCTCCCCCGTCGAAAGAACGCGAGGTCAAGCGTCTCGGTGCCATCCTCTGCCCTGTCGCTATACCAACTCAGCTCAACTTTATTGCGATAGCCATAGGGTATATTATCGCAAAAAACGTCAATTGGCTCTGGCAAAACAATATCGTGCAACTCAAAGGCCTCCTCGATCAGCGCTGCCTTATAATGCTGCTCGCTCGCCAGCGGCATAATTTGCCATGGGCTAGTGCTGAGGTAGCTCTCGGGGTCGCGCGGCGTGATACGCTCGGACGAAGCAGTCAGCACCTCAGCTACCACTCCTTCGACGAAGTGCGACTTCTTCTTGGTGATGCGGATAGTGACGGTCTCACCCGGTAACCCACCCCAGACGAAGGCTTTGCGACCATCATTAAGCGTGCCGAGGGCCTGCCCACCACCGACGATCTTTTCGAGCTGGATTGTTGCGAATGTTGGTTTTCTCATTGTAGTCTATTATACCATCTGTCGCGAGGTGATGGCGGCGTCGATGGGTGTTGTGTGGGGCTTCTCTACTGCCCTTGCTGCCACTGCCAGGCAGTGACCATTGGGTGGTCGGTGTGGTGCTCGCGTGCGTGGGCCAGGCACTGCTCAATCGCTGCGTGGCAGTGCCCCGTGAGGCGCTGGGCATCGTCTGGAGAGATAACGCCTGTTGCGCTAAGGCACGTTGCGGCGGCAATAGCAAGATCATAGCGGCTAGCCTGCTGATGAATGAGGCTCGTCATGAGCGTGTCGCCGCACGGTGCCAGGCCGAAGCTATGGATAGCAAACTGTCGACTATCGACCCCATAAGCAAAGAGCGTTGCCGCAAGAGAGCGTTCTTCGCCTGGATAAGCGATAATCACCGGCTTGGTTGTCGTCACTGTGCGCGCGAGCGTTCGCCGCGAGACAGGCTGAGCCAGCGTGCCAAAGCCACGCAGCGTGAGGCTCGAGATATTGACGCAGCGTACCCGGGCAGCTGGGCAAGAATGCGTGATGAGCTCAATAGCGGCCAGTACTTCTGTGGTAGCGACGTCGCCACACGCGGCGAGTACAATATCTGGGCTGGTGTGGCTGGCGAAGTTCCACGTAGCAAGCCCCGCATGCATCTGAGCTCGAGCCGCCTTGGTGGTGAGCCAGGTGGGCTGCGTGGTATCACTCGCATGCAACATATTGATCGTCTGCGTGCTCGATAGCATCATATCGAGGGCCACCACTGCGCAGTTGCTATCGGCTGGGAAGTAGACCGTTGTTGGCGCGTCTCGCTGATCAAGCGCATTGGTTACCTGCTCAGCACTCTGATGCGAGAGGATGGTGTTGAGGCTCGGTAGCGGCGCGCTGCTTGGCTGGCTCGATAGAGCTGCGGTATACGAGCGACTTGCCGCGCTCATGTCCTCATGCAGGGACGCTCCAACGAAGACGCTTTGCCTCCCCTGCTCCAGATAGCCAAGCTGCATACCGCGTAGCGCGCCTGCTGCTGGGTAGCTCATCGTATGGCTATCTGGTGCGTGTGGCGCTGTGCTGGGCTGACTGCCCCACTGCCAGGCTCGTGGGTTTGATGCAAAACGCTGAGCGAGCGTACCACTCTGCAGCGACGGACTTATAAAAAGCCGGAAGCTATCTGGCGCTGCATCCTTGGCAAGATCAGCCAGATACAAACCAACATGAGAAAGCGTATTGCTGCGCTGCGTGCCAGGTGGCGTCGCAACGACTGCATAGGGCTCAATAGCCGGCCGGCGTAGTCGCGTGGCCGACAGGACGGGCTGCGTAGCGGTGAGCTGAGCTGCACCTGAGGAGGAGTCATTATCGGTATGAGCTGCAGCCGTATGCGGCAGAGCCTTCGTCTCGGCAAACGTGAGATTGCCTGCTGCATCAAACAGATTCTCTGGCTCACACCACGCAAGCACCTGAGTAAGCCATGCCTGCGTGCCTGCTCGGCTTGAGTCGGCACCATCTGCTTTGCGGTGAGCAAGCGCTGCCTGCGCCCGGGCGATGCTTGATGGCTGAATATCGCCACTATCATGCTCGGCCGGAGCGGGCGAGTCCTCTTGTGCTTCGTGCTCATCTAGTAACGCCTCAAGCTGTTCTGGAGTACGCACAATCAACAGTGGTCGACGGGCTTTGTGTGGGCGCGGTTGGGCTGGCTGGCGCAGAGCAGCAGTGCGTTCAGTTGCCCAGGTGAGCGCAGCAGCGTAGTCTGCGTCTGGTTGGCGTGGGTCGGCTGTGGTACAGTCAACGATTCGTGGCTCATACCCATAGCCAATAAAAAGTGCAAGCAGCTCGTAGGTGGAAAGCGTAGCGAGCAGTGTCTTGGGCCGCAGCTGGATGATCGGGATAATCGTGCCGTCAGTCGCTGGGCTAAGGAGCTTCGCCAGGTGCCACGGGGTATCGTCTTGGGCCACCGCGCTATCGATCAAACAGTAGATTGTTTGCTCTGGCTGGCCAAGTACTCTGCCGCTTGCCTGAGCGAGTGCGCCACCAAGACGAGCGTCACAGAGATGTATTGCGTTAGACAATGAGGTTTGCGGGTCGTGTGTTAACGTACAGAGCGCATCAATCCCCGCTTGTGAGCGAGCAATATCGCAGCCAGGTTGTAACATATCATAGACGAGCGCATGAGCGCGTGCTGCCGCCCATCGCTCGCGATCGGTAATAATCAGCGGCGCTGCGCCATCTGACTGAGTATACTCCGCAACCTGAGCCAAGCTAAAACTCAGCGCGAAGTCCGCTGCAAGTGCTGCCTGGAGCTCATCCGAGTCAAGCTGCTTTATATCGTTTGGCTGTAACGGCTGGCCAGCTGGCAGTGTGCGCCAGAGTGCACGCTGTGCTAGCACAGTATAATAGGCCGCTTGCCGGTAGCGCATCGTCATCCCACCATTCGTATCCATTGCTTCTAGTATACACGCTTGTGCTTGCTGACGGAATAGGCCGAGGCGAGATTATGCGCGTTTACGACGCATAGGTTAGTCTGCTACACTACCAGTATGAAACGACGCGTTGCCAGCCATGGCCAACATTTTTTGCGTAGCCCCCGCGTGGCGGCTATCTTGCTGGGCCACAGTACCATCCGCCGGCGCGATACAGTTTATGACCTCGGGGCAGGTAGCGGCGTCATTACGAGTGCCTTAGCGCGGCGCTGCCAGCAGGTGGTAGCGGTCGAGAATGAGCCACGTGCGCTCGATGCTCTGCGCAGGCATACCGCAGCCATGTCACATGTCCACATCATCGCGGCCGATATCCGCCAGCTTACCCTTCCTGCTGAGCCATATAAAGTATTTGCTAATATCCCCTTTGCGCTCAGTGCCGATATCGTACGGATGCTCACTACCACTCCTACCCCACCACAGGCAATCTATCTCATTGTCCAGCGCCAATTTGCGTCGAAGCTTGTGCCGAGCGACCGCCACTTTACGGCGGCACTGGGCGCTCAGCTGGCACCGTGGTGGCAGGCGCGGATCCGCTACCGCTTGCGCCGGACGGACTTCACGCCACCACCCGCCGTCGATACAGTATTGCTTGAGCTATTGCCGCGCACCGAGCCCTGGCTGCCCCGCAATCAGCAGGCAGCGTATAGCCAGTTTGTCGCGCAGCACTACGCCGAGCCGCGGCGCTTCGCTGCCCTGCCGCGCGCCCAGCTTGGCATCAACCCTGAGCGTAAGCCATCAGAACTCCAGCCTAGGCAATGGGTGCAGCTGTATCAAGCATCCTGAAGAATTTCGGTTACTGCTCAGTGAGCTCCTGATTATACGCGAGTGCTAGGTCAATCCAGTAGGACAACTCTCGTTGCCCTTCTGTATTGAGATCAATGTAGCCATGATAAAGCCGACCCTTCATCAATGTGACGCGAGCACCCTTTCTAGGTAAAACCTGCTTTTCCATTTCTTTGCCAATTCGCACCATGACAAGATCTTGACCTCGTGAACTGACCGTGACTGCCATCTTCCCACGGACCATAAAGGCTAAGCCGCCAAACATCTTCTTTTCCTCTACTTCTTCCTCGAAGATATGAGGCGAAAGTGTATGTGCTAGAATGCTACGGATCTGTTGGGCTAAGGATTCGCTATATGTCATCACTTGTCCTTACTTTAGCATCACATCCCAGCCGATACCAAAACGGTCAATCACACGGCCATAAAACTCCGCAAAAGGTTGCTTCTCGAGAGCATAGAGAACCCGACCTCCTTCTCCAAGCTGAGCAAAGAGTTTATCCGCTTCTTCTCGACTATCTGGGTATATAACCAACCATTGGTTGGGCTGATGGTTACGAGAAATAGATAGATCATTGAAGACACTAACATCCTCCCCGTTGAGAGTCAGATTCTCAATATCCAAAGCAATCCAGGCAATTTTATTTCGCTTTTCTACTGGAAGACTCGCTGGATCCATCATATCGCTGGCTCGAGCAATCCCCTTTATCTCTGTCTGAAAAAGGTCTGCATAAAAGCGAAAGGCTTCTTCAGCCTGACCATTAAAACTCAAAAATACTCCTAATCTCATTGTTGTTCCTCCGATATTTACGTTTGAGAATGCATTCCTACCAGTAGTTTATCAACTATGATAAAAAATTTCTTATTCTCAATTGCGCTTGTGTGGCAAGGGAGCGCATGACAAAAACCGGAAGATTAATTGTGATAGGTGGATCACTCGGCAAGGGCCTACGCATGAGGATTTTCTCCTGACAGACGCTATCTCCTGTGAAAGTGAGAGGCTCATCACTGCCCCAGCGAAAGTTATGTTTCAAGACATAATTTTTAGTCAGGCGTAAATCCTCCAGTAATTCACAAGCCAAAAGATAGTACTGGCCATTAGGCACATTAGCAAAAGTAAATCGCCTCTCCTGACTTAGCGCCACTCCAACAACTGGCGCTTCTTTTGGCATACGAGTCTTAAAAAGCCCGATGCAGCTAATACGAGGCTCATAATCAGCAGGATAAAGAAGCTCTACTACCAGGCGGTTGCTACTTCGATAGTGAGGATCTTGATGTAAGAGTGTACCTTTCTCTTCTAGCTGCTTGATCATACAATCATAAGCCTTGGTTGATTCTTGGTAATATCTTTTCGGTGATAGCCCTGTATGGCGCTTAAAGGTGTTAGAAAAGCTACCCAGACTATCATAACCAGCTTCCAGAGACGTCTCAGTCACGTTTTGCCGACCTTCTATAATCTCCTGAATCCCTTTTTCTATCTTAAGAGCTTCTTGGTATTGTTTGATAGAAAAGCCCATCTTTTTCTTGAAGGTTCTGGATAGATGGGAAGGGCTATAATGGAACTTCTGCGCCAGCTCTGCGAGGCCTACTTCTCTATCTGCACACTGACGAATGTAGATCGCTACTGCTTCCATGGTCTCTCTGGCCATAATAGTTCTCCTTCTCTATTTCTGTGTCAGTATCCTGAAAAGAATTATTACACCAACTAACGTATCTACTCAATAAAGGCTATCATCGTGTACTTTGCATTGCGGTTATTACACCACAAGGATGAAGAGGTGTACCTTATTAAAGTGGCTCGTACTGATAAAACCGGTTGCTGTCGTGTGCACGCGCGTTGGTGATGATATGCGCTGGGCGCGTTAGGTCGCGATGTTGCTGGCGGTAAGCGCGCGTTGCGGTAAAGACGGTTTGCTGCTCGGGCACAGTGGTAACAACGCGCAATCGGTCGTTATAGCGGGCAATCATTTCATACATTGGTCGCTCCGTCTCAGTCACGGCAAGCGTCATAGGGCGATCGACGCGCACATTGTCACCCTGGAGTTGGTCGTTGAGAAGCTTGACGTCGCTCGAGTAGTGAGCAAGAACATCTGGATTATAGCGATACGTCTCGGCATAGCGCCCAATACCAGTAAGGGTAAGCCCGCCAATCAAGAGCGTCATAGGGAGTAACCCAGCCACCCGGGCATATGGGTTGCGTGGAAACATCTGGTACCAGTGGTTAATCAGCCACGCCACGCCAAATGCAATGATGATCGCCACCACCGGAAAGAGTGAGGTCACCAGCTGTGGATTACTAATCACCACGCCCAGTAACGGCAATCCCACCAGGAGCGCTGCATAGCTGCGTGCTGTATAGTAGTGGCTCAGGAGCGAGGCAAGACCAATCAGCATAATCAAGATCATACCGACCGAATACAATGGCTGCACGAGATACGATTTGTTTGACGCAAAGAGCCCAAAGAGCGTCGTGCCAAGGTGGCGAAGATTTGCTCCCACATTGATCGATTCGAGCGGCAAGCCAAAGAGCTGCTTGAGTACATCATGGTTGGTGATGCTTGCGTAGATAAGTGGCAGCATCGCCACGAGACCAATGACAGCTGCCAGAGCAAGGCGGCTGCGCTGCACGCGTAGAATTGTATAACGAGCGTGTGGATGAGATACCCCCAGAATCCCAAGCGCAACAACGACATAGATACCAAGTGGCGCATACAGCAGGAGTGCCGCCAGTACACAGGCCGTCACTTTCCAGAGAGTGGAGAGAAACTTCTTCGTCCGAATGGCGCGCGTTGCGGCATAGAGCAGCCACACAGTGAGGCAGCTAAAGAGTATAGCTGGCGTGCCATCTTGCGCCAAGAAGAGAAACTGCGCCGTCATCGTCACGAGGATCGTTGTAATAAGCGCAATGTTCCGGGAAAACCAGGAGCGAAATAGAAGAAGTAGTCCAAGCGCTGTCATCAAAGCAATCGCCATAGATGGCAGCTTCACCGACAGTGGTGCCACGCCGAGCACTGCAAAGCTTAATTTTTGCAAGCCATGATACGGCGCATTGATAACCATAGCGGGGGTAAGATTCTGGAAGGATAATTGGCTGCTTTGCAGCGCGCTATCGAGCTCACCTTGCCGCAACTCACCAGGGATAAACAGCCCCGCCAGCACAACTGCCGCAATAATTGCCACCACGACAAAGCCATAGCCAAGGCCATACCGCCAGCGGTACAAATGGTAGTCGACAACTTGCTTTGCCATATTGCCCTATTATACCCGAGTTTGCGGGGGTGCTCAAGAGCGAACCGCCTACCCTTTGCGCGTTCGCAGTAATACGTACCACAGATAAAGTGAGCCAAGACCAGAGATAGCCAGGCCAAGAGCAGCACCAGCCGTCGTCTGGGGAAAAGTGTGTGGACCGAATCCATCTTGAACAAAATAGTGGTGATAAAGATATACAGCCGCTAATGCGACAAAATAACCAAGAATGGCCACAAACGCTGCTGCTTGCTGACGATATGGCGCAATCGCTGAACGCAGCGTGCGAATAATGACATAGACAGCTTGACTAGTAAGATTAATCGTATAGGCAAGCATGATAAGCATAGCGATATACTCATGTGGCTCTGTCCTCTCAAAGCCAGTTGACATGCTGTAAATAGCCATCGCTTCAACAAACGCGAAAAAGATGCCACTAAAGATAACACCGCAGCAGACAAAAATGATAGAGAGGCGCTCAATGATTCTGCGCGGCGTGGCTTGAATCGTCTGAGCTGCCGCGGTTGTTGTCTGAGATATGGCCATAGATACCTTCTTCTTCGTCGTGCTAGAGTGTATGGCTATATTATAGCAGGTTTCTTGTTTTTATGGGTTGCCCGTCCATGTATAGGTAGTGAGATTGGTTTAGGTGGAAGGTTATGGTGGAGCGCCTCGCGGCGTCAGCAGGCGCAGTGTAAAATCCCTCTACCCTCCAATCAGCCACACCCCGTGCCACTCCTCGCGCACCACATCAACCAGCGCAGCGGCGAAGTCTTCATAACTAATACCATCAGTTAAGAAGGTCTGCTCACGATCTCCTGCAGGTATTCTGTTGTATCGTCCCTGGTACGGGCCATCCGGTATATACCGAGGCGGCGGGATAAGGTATACCCATTGGCACGGCTGCTCATGCTGTTCCAGATAATCACGCAAATGCGCGTGGCCGATTCCCCGTGGTAAGGTGATAGCCGGGAAGCCTGGCGTCTCCCAGAATCGTCGCCCATCATCCATATGCAGAGCTCCTGCACCACCAACATGGACGATAGAGAGCGCTCGGCTTGTATCGCGCGCGGCAACAATAGACTGATGGAGTTCGACTAGTGCTGACGCAGCAATATCCTCTCGCAGGCGAATCGCATTAACCACCACGTCAACGCCCTCTAGCGCGGTCGACAAGCTTGTGTGGTCGTCGATATCGACAACCCGCGGGGCATCAGCGCCATCTGGCAATGATCGCTGTCCTTCGACATAACTCGCCTGACGCAATCCGGCATACACCGTAGCGTTATCTGGCCGATGCTTACAGACAAGATGGCCAGTCCGCCCTGTAGCCCCGAGAACAAGAATGGTTTTCATGATGACGAGTCCTTTCGCAGGATGGTTCCAAGCGTAAGGAGCGAACTTGCTGCGATAACCAGCAGGGCAACTAATGTGAGCGTCAGAGTACCAAACCCTCCGATTGCCTTACCAACCAGTGCGCCGATGCTTGCACCGATGAACAGAACAAAACCATTGATCGCCATACCGCTTCCCCGGTGCGGCGCTGCAGTCTCGCCGTACAGCATGATCATCGAGGGAATAGACAGCGCAACACCCGAGACGTAGACAATACTGGACGCGACGACGCCAAAAATAGTCTGAGCCGTGAATGTCTCTCCCAACATGCCGACTGCAGCTAAGCCAAAGCCCACTTGTGCGACACGAATTGCGCCGATGCGCTTGGCTAAAGCGCCTGCTCCGAGACTAATGAACATCGCCGGAAGCGCAGCTAGACGAATGAGAATGATGTTTGATGCGGCAACATGAAGATCTTCGAGATGGTGACCAATGCCAGTATATAATGCCACAAACGATAACAGCAGCGTAATATGGGCGACGCCAAGCAAGACGATTGCCGGCCGAAACAGAAGCACGACGAGGTTACCAAACTGCTGCAGCAGCGTCATCGAAGGCGTATGGTCGGGAACTTCTGCAACAGAAGAGAGGATGATTGTAAAGATGATTGCCAGAACGACGCCGCATGCAACGAAAAACCACGACCAACTTGCGCGCAGAACGATTGTTGATGCCAGCACCTGCCCAAAAATTCCTGCCACCAAGAATGCAGCCGACATCGCACCGATTGCTCTTGCCCTCCTCTGAGGAGCAACAGCTTCTGTTAAATACGCCAATGCCACCGGCGCAAACCCAGACGCAGCTGCTCCCTGGAGCGCCCGTAGCCCGGCTAGCATCGGCAGCGACGAAGCTCCTGAGCACAGGAGTGTTGCCACTGCAAGCACACCAATCGACGCCGTCATCACCTTCTTGCGTCCATAGCGATCCGAGATAGGCCCCCACACCAGGAACCCAACAGCATAGGTCACGCTGAAGCACGTTGATAGTGCGAAGGTTGCATCAGCGCCCATCGAGACTCCGACTGGGCCAAGCAACGGAATAGCCGCATACAACTGAGTTAAAACAAATAGTGCGGCGATAACCAGGACGGAGACAGCACCTCCAGTACCTGGATAGATTGCTACAGGAGAACCACCGCTTCCCTGTTGGGCTACCGCAATGCGGTCTCCATGATGAGGTTGCTGTTCGGTCATGCTGACGCTCCTTTCCAACGTTATCGTTGGAACTAGTGTAGTATAATAAATAAGAAGATGCAACCGCAACGTTGGAGATGAAAGTGAGGATTCTCGTGGCTTGGGATACAGAAGGCACCAAACGTAAGATTAAGGAAGCTGCGACGGCTGAGTTTGCGCAGTACGGCCCTGATGGCACCACAGTCGAGCACATCGCGAAAAAGGCTGGTGTCAACAAAGAACGCGTTTACAACTACTTCGGTGGCAAACGTACATTATTCGCGACCATCCTTCGTGATGAATTGGCGACGGTCGCTCAAGCGGTTCCAGCTACCTCATTCGCGACGGAGGATATCGGCGACTACGCCGGGCGCGTCTATGACTACCATTGCGAGCGACCTGAACTCATCCGTCTTCTCCGCTGGGAGGCGTTGGTGTTTGACAATGAAGTACCAGACGAAGACCTGCGCAGGACGTTCTACCACGATAAAACTGCCGCTGTCCTTGAAGGTCAGAAGGCGGGAGTAATCACCAAAGACATTGATCCCGCACAACTGATGATGTTCATACTCTCGATCGCAGGCTGGTGGTCGACTGTTCCTCAAGTCGCACGTATGCTATGTGGACCACTATCCAAGGAAGAGCACGCTAGGCGGCGAGCAGCTGTTGTCCAAGCTGCTCGCCGCCTAGCTGCACCAGAAGCCGAGGGACCTGCAAAGCGATAGTCAGGCCACTTGCGCCGAGTACTACGGGTATTGACAGTTAGCTAGTCTTGAGGGGTTATAACAGAGCCCTGCTTTGCAGTTGCCGCATTGATGCTGACCGTCCCAACTGATACCACAGGTATATTGCGCCGAGCGTGATCATGATAATACCCATCAGTACCGCTAGAGGATTGGCGAATGCCATGATATCCTGTTATGATTGACTATGTATGAGTGCATTGTACCCTATCTCGACACCCGCGAGCAGTGGATAGAGTAGTGTAACACCTAACCCAAACCCTTCTTCGTGGTAACGCTGCCCCGAGCGACGGGTGTAAGTATGGATCAGCGCAATTGCCTCAATAATGAGGACAATCCCGAGTATCCAGAATAAGCCTACAACAACATATTCTATCCAAATCAAGAATGCGAACGGCCCAATGGCAGAGACTGCTACTACCCAGCCAAGATAGATGAGCCACCCAGCAGTGCCAAGGAGACCGAGTGCTCCACAGATCATCGCACAGCGAACCAGTGGTGGGCAGGATGATGAGGAAGAGGGTGATTCTTTAGTAGATTGTATGCGTGATGATGTGGTGTGGCCTGTCATTGCAACGGTCCTCCTATGTGTCATAACTAAGCATAGCATTAATTATGCCGCCTGTCGAGGCTCATGAAGCGTAGGTGCTCGATGATTCTGCGCTGCCCCAGTGGAGGATGCTTGAGCTGGATCGCTTGCACTGGGGTGGTTTGTGTTTGAGCCGTCATAGTATTCTCCTCGCTATATATGTGCAATAATTGCTAATGTGGTACGTCTAAAAACCTAGAAGTCTTTTTCGCGCAGCTTTGCTGTGTATTAGTGCTGAGTATCCCATCGAATACCACATACATACAGCACTTAGGGTGGTTACCATAATACCGAAAAGGCACAACTGTGGGCTTGACGAAAACACATGAATTTGCTGCACAGACAGGGCATTATAGACCGCTTCACTTGCTATCAGTAGTGGAAAGAGCAGTGCCGAGGCGAGCCAAAATCCTTCTTCGCGATAACGCTGGTTGCCATGGCTGGTGTATGTACGAATAATTGCAACTCCTTCGATAATAAGCGCAACACTAAGCCACCAGAAAAGAGTTATTAAGCTAATATGTAACAAAAAATATGGTGTGAAGAGAAAAACTGCGAACATCCAGCCAAGATAGATCAGCCACCCGGCAGTACCAAGGAGACCAAGTGCTCCGCAGATCATTGCATAACGGACTAGCGGCGGACAGGACGGTGAGGACGAAGACGGCTCTTTGGTGTGTTGCGCGCGTAGTGATGTGGTGTGGGCTGCCATTGCTGTGGTTCTCCTATGCTTAGTAACTATAGCATAGCATCAATCATGTCGCCTGTCGAGGCTCATAAAGCGTAGTCGCTCGGGGTGGAAGTAGAGTTGGATTTTGCCCACTGGGCCGTTGCGGTGCTTAGCGATGATGAGGTCGGTAATATTTTGGAACTCAGGATTGTCTGGCTCGTAGTAGCCAGGCCGGTAGATAAAGGAGACAATATCGGCGTCTTGCTCAATCGAGCCCGATTCACGCAGGTCGGCTAATTGTGGCACCGGCGGCGTGCGCGACTCCACCGAGCGGCTCAGCTGGCTTAGGGCGATGACCGGTACATTAAGCTCGCGGGCAATGAGCTTCAGCCCGCGCGATATCTCACTCACCTCTTGGACGCGGTTGCCATTGTGGTTACCGTTGGCCTGCATCAGCTGCAGGTAGTCAACGATCACCAGCCCAAGCTGCTGGTCGTGCATGGCGCGCCGTGCCTTGGTACGCATCTCAAGGACGCTCAGACCTGGCGTGTCATCGATGAAGATTGGCGCTTCGGCCATCTCACCCATTGCCTCAGAGAGCTTAGCCCAGTCATCATCACTGAGGTTACCAGTGCGGATATTCCAGCTATCCACACCACTAGCATCAGCGAGCATGCGGTCGGTGAGCTGTTCCTTACTCATCTCAAGTGAAAAGAAGAGGACGGGTTTTTTCTCGATTGTCGCGACGTTATACGCAAGGTTCGTCACTAGTGTCGTCTTACCCATGGCGGGGCGAGCTGCAATAATAATAAGGTCGGAGCGCTGTAGGCCAGCTGTCATCGTGTCGAGGTCACGGTACCCCGTGCGAATGCCGCGCAGCTGTCCTTTGTTGCGGTGCAGCTCTTCAATACGGTCGAAGCTATCGGTGAGAATACTCTCTAGGCTTACGAGGTCTTGCTTGAGTGACTGGTCAGACACACTAAAGAGCTCTGCCTCGGCCTTTTCGAGCAGCTCTTGGGTGGTGGTGTTTTCGTCGAAGCCGAGCTGGCTAATATCGGCACTGGCTTTGATCAAGCGTCGCCGCACTGCTTTTTGGGCGACAATCTCGGCATAGCTACTGGCGTGGGCTGCGGTCGGGACGTAGTTGGTTAGTTCGGTCAGGTAGGCCGAGCCACCTACCTCGGCAAGCTGGTCTTTTTTTTGTAATTCATCAGTCAGGGTAAGGAGGTCGACTGGCTTGTGCCGCTCGTAGAGGCGCATCATCGCCCCAAAGATCGTTGTGTGGCGCTTGTCATAAAAGTCTTCTGCGCCGACATGCTCGCTAGCATCGGCCAAAACTTCTTCGTTGATAAGTACCGCACCAAGCAAACTCATCTCAGCATCGAGGCTTTGCGGTGGTACTTTGCCTTTTGGTTGGGGTGATTGGTCAGCCATTGATAGTAATTTCTTCTCCTCCCCCCATCATAGCAAGAATGGCGGCTTTTTGGCGATCTTTGGGTGGTTTACTGCTCGCGAGTACAGTGATCTCTGCAGTAATGCCAAGGCGATTTAGTGCTGCGCTGAGTGTGGGGAGGGCGCGATCGATCTGCATTTTGGCGAATTTTTTGCCAGCGTAGATTGTTAGTATCTGGCCGTCATACACATACCCTGCCTTGGCGAGGTACGTGCGTGCCCCGACCGCCCCTACTGCATCGAGAAATTGCTCCCATGGGAAGTCGACTGGTGTGGAACTTGCTGCGGACGTTTCGTTGTTCGCTGGAGAAGCTGATTGCTCGGCTGGTGTATGATCAGTAGCGGAAGCACTTCGAGTACCAGACTGACCAGCCGATGCTGCTGCCGCACCATCTGTCTCCTGACGGGGAGGGTCTGAAGAAGGAACCACAGGAGGTGCTTGCGATGATGGAGCTGGTGAGCGGGTATATGGCGCAACTGGCTCGCTGACAGTAGTGGGTGATGGCTGGCGATGAGGTGCTGTGGCTGGTGGCGTAGCTCGGCTTGCGAGAGCGGTAAGCAGTGCAATGCGCGGCCAACCGGCTCGCGGTACAGCCAGTAGTTTATCGAGTAATGGCAACAGTGCTGCGTCCTCTACAACGCGCTGGCGCGCGATACCAAGCAGCTGCTCGGCAAGAAGTTCAGCTGGTGTGCCAGCCGCCTCAGCCTCATCGATCAGTTGAGCGGCGCGGCCAATATCTGCCGTGGCATAAGCAGCCAGCAGCGCCTCTACCAGCTCATCCTGCGCAAGGCCCAGCACTTCTGCAACCATCGCGCGGTCGATCGTCTCATCGCTCAGTGAGCGCAATTGATCGAGCAAACTAATGCTATCTCGAAAGCTTCCCTTCCCTTGCTCGGCAATCAGCTCCAATGCATCGGATGTAATGGCAATCTTCTCCTGCTCAGCAATAAACGCCAAATGCTTGGCTGCATCACGCGGACTAATTGCTCGGAAATTGAAGCGTTGCACCCGGCTCAAAATCGTCGCGGGGAGCTTGTCGGCATCAGTAGTCGCAAGAATGAAGACGACGTGCTCGGGTGGCTCTTCTAGCGTCTTGAGCAAGGCATTAAAGGCCGACTTGCTGAGCATATGAACTTCATCAATGATGTAGATTTTTTTTGGACTGCTGGTTGGTGCAATTTGCACCTTGTCGCGCAAATCACGGATATCCTCCACAGAGTTATTGCTCGCTGCGTCGATCTCGATAATATCAAGATGGGTCGACTCGTCGGTGTATGGCAGGCCGTTGATCTCGTGCGCCAAGATGCGCGCGATCGACGTCTTACCCACCCCGCGTGGCCCTGTCAGGAGGTAGGCATGGGCAATGCGCCCACTGGCAATTGCCCGCTGCAAGATCCGCGTGATATGCGACTGCCCTACAATCTCATCCAGCGACCGACTCCGATACGTCCGATATAGTGCTCTGCTCATTTGTTATATTATACCGCAGAATGAGTGGAGATGCGATCGAAATACAGAAGGAGTAATTGCAAATAAATCAATAGAATCAAAAAGCTCCAAGCGCAAGCAAGAGGGTTCCCGGTTCCCTGTTATATAAGCTGTTGATAGCAGTAACCTTATAACGGTGCTTCCACTGCTGCCCACGTTGCGTCGGGTTTGTCCTCAGGAATGATGACAGTGACCTGATGGCCAATCTCAATCCGGAAGAATGTCACACTTGCCAGCAGGATCCGGTATTCTCTCCCCTGTGCTTCCACATAGTACGCGCCATCGTGTTGGGTGAGCGTGCCGATAATCTGCTTGCGCTCCACTCGCTTGATTTGTTTGTAGATAAAGCCGCCATCGTCGGCAATTGTCAGCTTGAGCTTGTCGCCCTCAACAAGCTTAGACTTACTGGCGTAATTGGCTGGCACGGGATAATTCTTGCCATCAGCATCGACCATCACTTGCCCGTCAAAGATTCCCTCGACTATCTTACCTGAAACTTCTTCGCGACTATTGCTTGGTACGACAACTTCGCCATCGTCACCAATAATACTCATCAATAATTCCTTTGCAGCGGCCAGGTTTGTCTCTGCCTCTTGAATCAGCGATCGTAATCGCTTCACCTGTTTCTCTGGTAATTCAGACATATTTTCTCGCAATTCCTTGTCTGTTTTTTAGTTATCAACCCATTATATAGCGATGGGGTGGGGCCTTGTCAAGGCGCTTGGTGGTTATCCACAGCGATAACAGGGGTAGCCAATAGTTCGTTGTAAAAATGGTACGATGCTTAGAGCGCCACTAATCCTAGAATGACGCACAGCAATCCGGAGCAGTGAGCTCAACAGATTGCTGTGCGTGGGCACCTCCTTTCGTCATCGGCTACTAATCTCTATCTCTGATGGGAAACCGCGCAGACTATCATACATGTCGATAGCCTTATCAAATACGTGATCAACAGCGGACACTGATGCCATCATGTGGAAACCCATGATTGTCAATGTCCCACCAGTCAGAGAGAAGATCATCTCGCCTGTGCTGCTATGCAAACTGCGGCAAATAGCAAAGATGAGAATCTCGATCTCGAGAATGTAACCAGCGAAGAGTATCCAGAAGAGACGGGCTCCTGCCCTCTCCTTGTCTTGAACATGCCATCGCAGTTCTCTACCGACAATAATCAGCAGAGCATACCACGGCAATGGCCCAATAATCAGCAGGATGATGGCAGTGATAGTCATGATATTCTCTCTTCCTCGGAGGTGCAAACCCTCTGCGGTCGCAAAAGGTTAATATATATATCAATACACGGAGGACTTGTCAAATTTTCGTAAATTAGCTACCTCGCACTACGTTTTAGCTCTAACCCTTTTGTACTGATTCCATTCTGAACCTAACCAAAAACACACCCAAGCGGGTGTGCTGATGGTATCAATGCGGTCGGTAGGGTGATTACGCCAGTTCGACGGTAGCGCCAGCCTCTTCCAAGGTCTTCTTGGCAGCTTCAGCGTCGTCTTTGCTGACCTTTTCTTTGATTGGGCTTGGTGCGTTGTCGACCAAAGCTTTTGCCTCACCCAGGCCAAGGCCAGTGAGTTCCTTAACAGCCTTGATGACAGCAACCTTTTGGCCACCAACTTCTTTGAGGGTGACAGTGAATTCGGTCTGCTCGTCTTCAGCAGCACCAGCGTCGGCGGCTGGGCCAGCGACAGCGACTGCAGCAGCGGCTGGCTCAATGCCGTATTCGTCCTTGAGGACATTTTTGAGTTCGTTGACTTCCAGAACGGTCAAAGCAACCAGTTCTTCGGCCAGTTTTTTCACATCTGCCATGATGGATTCCTTTCAATGATGTGCGGTAGAGTTATCGCACGAATTATTGTCTGCCTAGTGCAAACGTTAGTACAATGCTGCGCTTGGTTACGTAGCTGCTTTGGCGTCTTCGATGCCATCGAGCAACGCATGGAGGTTGCCCGAAAGTGCGTTGGTAGTGTCGTGTACTGGCGAGAGCAGCTGTGCCACCACTTCGGCCACCAGCTGGTTTTTGCTTGGCAAGCCAGCTAGTGCAGTGACATCGGCTGTGTTGAGAGCTTCGCCTTCGCCACTAAAGCCAGCAACTAACTGAAGTGTTGGATGTGTCTTAGCAAACTCGTGCAACACCTTCGCTGCCATCACCTCGTCATCTGGCGAGATTGCATAGAGCAATTGCCCAGCCAGAGCCGAAGTGTCGGTATCTTTGTAGGTGTCATGCTGCGCAAAGGCAACACGCACGAGACGGTTCTTCACCACCTTAATGACAACACCAGCTTCGCGAGCTTCGCGGCGCAACGCCTGCAGATCTGCCACACTTGTCCCTTGGTAGGTCGCGACGGCAGTGCCCTTTGCCTCTGCGAGAAGCTCGCTCATTTCAGCCACCAAAGCTTGTTTTTTATCTTTGGAAATTGCCATAAGATAAAATCCTTTCTTTGGAGTTGTAATACGTGCACGCGCCCAAAGGGAGTGCAGTATTACTGGTTTGTTGTTGTATCCGACCGCATTGTTAACGTCCGACATATGCCGCAAAAAATCGCCTCTGCGCTATTGCAAAGACGAGTATCGAGTTTCGTACTAAAACGCTGGGGCATAGGGCCACGGCGTATCCGAAATTCCCTCGGTAGCATACTTATCGGCTGCTTTGTCGTGCATAACAGCCCGCTACGGTCTTTGGCAATGTCTGGAAGAGATTATAGCAGATGATGGTAGGTGGATGCAAGGCGTGGAGGTGGCTTTAAGTAAGTAGGCTTTGCTACAGAACTGAAGAATTGGCATTAAGAAGACCATTAATCGTCCTGTTTATTTTCTTAATGCGGCGGTAGCTTGCTTTGTTGACTGTTCTCTTGCCAAAGTTTTTCTTCCGCCCATTGAGCGCACTCATACTTGCGAGCTGTTTTTTAGTTGGTTCAAGCCGATAGCCAAGCTGTTTACTTAGCTTATACAGGATGTGTGCAGCTTCGCCATAGCGTGCCGACTGCCGATCCTTTTCCGTGAGAACTTGAATTTCGAAGGGTAGAATGCCCGATGCATGGTCTTCGTAGAGACCCGTTATCTTTGAGACATGGAAGCCTTTTTTGTTTTCTTCTTTGAATTCTATATATTGCTCGGGGTCAATGTTGAGATAGCGTTCTTTAAACTTTATTTTGATATAATTGATAAATTCTGTACGTCCCTCGACTTTGAGTATCTCGTCTCGGCTTGGTGCGGCATGTGGCGTGACGGAGTAGCCGTTCTCATCGTAGCCTTCATCGTCCCGAGCGGGTAGCTGATTGTCTTGGATGAGTTCATCTTGTGAGCGATGAAGAACATTACTATTATCGACCATTTTAAAGAATATATCGACTAGACTTGCTCGGTCTTTTGCGATTAGTGTCATACCAAGAAGATCAAAAAGTATCTCAAGCGAGTTGTCTTCCTTTTTATAGTCGAGAAGAGATACTTCCTTTGGTGTAATTCCATTGAATTCCTCATAGAGCTCAGCCAAATGTATATCCATAAGCTTGAGCAAGGAATCTGCTACCTTTTTGTTGTATATATGTGACATCTCATCTCGAATATATTCTCGAGTGAGATTCCAATCTTCATTCCTTTCCTTATTTGTCTGATCGATTCTCTTCTTACTGTATGCCTCCAGAGAACTAGTGGCAAGGGTAGAGTCTTGGATCTTTTGGCGTTCTGCTTCATGTTGTTTCTCTGCTTTTTCTGCTTGCTCCGCAAGCCCGCGTGCTAGAGAGCCTACTGATTTCAAGCGAAACACCAATCGTAGCAGATTAGCAATAATATTACCATTGCCTATCACAATATCATGACCAGACTCTCCACCAAGTACCAGTTCCACACTATAGTCAGCGCTATTGTCAATATCGCCAATTACGGACTCAAGTATTCTGTAGACGATAGTACCATAGTTTTGATTGCGCTCTTTGGCCGTGATGGTTTCTTCAGGACTAGCAGCACTCAATACACCAAGCTCTGATAGTATCTGCTTGGCGAGATCCACAAAATGCCCTCTGCCGGTATTGCGCAGCTGGAGGCATATCACTTTACTCCGCAATTCCATTGCTAGCCCGTCAAAGCCAATAATCTCACATAGCGGTGCAAGTAATGCCTCGCTCTTGTAGGCTAGTTCATAGGCCTCGGGGGTATCGTAGCGCGTATTATTAAGCATGTTAAGTGTGTTAACCGACTCCATAAAGATGGTCGACAGTCCGACATTATGCCCTGTCCGCAAAAGGTCATTGAGGTCAAGCATATTCATTGGCTGCTGCCAAAGTTGTTTCATCGTCATTTCGGCCTGCATACGATCATGTGTCGCGGCTTCAAGGCGCTGGTCTTGCCTGCTCTCTTCAGTAAGATATTGATTTTCTGCACCACTAGATAGAGATTGGTCATTTGTCATCCCTTTGGATTTTTTAAGTCTACTTACCCTTTTAACGGCACTGTAGAGTGATTCTTTGCTCTGAGTAATTGGATCCGTCTCAACCTTTTGTGTGTTCATGAATTTTTGCCACGAGCTCGACAGTCGTGTCGTGTCCATCATGATTGATACGATCTGATTAAACTTTTCTCTTGCTGCTTTTTTATCGTTGCTGCCAGCGTGATCTTGCTCTATTCTTTGACGGAGAGCAGCAAGATTATTGATATCAAGCAACTCATCGCGGTTGCCCGCTGCACAGAGTAAATATGCAGTATAGGCACTGTGATTACTATATTTTGCAAATAACTCCCCAGCAAAGTCTCGCATAAGGCTTAGGCCCGACACGATTTGCTTTGTTTCAGATTCTGGTATGTCAGTGAGATTAAGCGCTTTTTCGTATAGATTGTATCGATCTTTATCAAAGTACACGTTTGTCTCGTGCACTGCAGTGCTATTTGTCGGTCTAGTGGCCGTACGCTCTCTCGTTAGATTCGACACAGTGCATACAACTGTAGCAAAGTTATCAAAAAATCACAAGGGTTGACCGCTGAAGCGTGTGTCTCTCTGTATTATAAAAATAGGTAACCATACAATTCCAGAAGCGCTTTGTGCTATACAGACATAATGGTCTCATGCAGGATAGAAGCTATATACTAAAGACTTTGCTATGTAAAATAGCCCCATAGAGTATTTTTCACTGAAGTCTTGCGTTAATGATCGAGAGGATCTCACGTTGTATCTCGTGAGGCGACTTATGTGCGCTGCTATCGCTCATACACTGAATTATAGGCACTTGGTAATCTTTAGCGAGAATACCATAGCCAGCATGGACGCGCTGCTGGAAATCATTACCTTGTGACTCGAACGTGTCTGGCGTCGTGAGTGGGCCTCGCTGCTGGATGCGATGCATACGCTCCTGTTCGTTATTAAGCATAAGAATAATGAGATGATCCGGCGCAAGGTAGCGCTGACTGGTAAATAAAGCAGTAACGTACCGGATATGTTCTTGGCTCAGACCTTCGCCATGTCCCTGATATGCGAGTGTTGAAAAATAATTGCGCGACGCAAGGACGGTCTCGCCACGCTCTAGTGCTGGTTGGATGATCTGCTGCCATAGCTCGCGTCGGGCAGTGCTGAGCAGCGCAAGGTTGATCTCTGGGTCGCGACGGAGATCGCCGTTTTTGATAACAGTGCGGAGATAGTGAGCAATTGGCGTGGTTTGGGCTGGGTCATCGCTGCTTGGCTCCTCGACAACCGTCACTGAATGGCCTTGGGCTCGATAGTGCTTCGCAAGGAGATCGATCTGGGTGGATTTGCCCGTGCCATCGATCCCTTCAATAACAATGTAGCTCCCTCGCTGCTTCGGCATTAGCGCATTATCCTGAAGTAAGGTTTGCGAAGATATATCATTACGTTCTTTTGCTTGTCATCAATCTTGATGAGGTGAGTATGCTGATGGCCAATTGACTTACTTAGTGCGCTTGGTGCTCGTCCATAGAATGAATAACCCTTCGCCTCATACTCTGTTATTGCAGCAAGGCAACCCTGCTGCTCTTCAGGTAGAAGTTCGTGAAATGCCGCAACGTGTCGTCGCGGAATAACCATTAGTTGGTCAATGACGCCATAATTATCCCAATTATCATATGGATAGCGGTTCTTGATAACAAGACAGTGTTGATGCGCCTCAACGACCTGTGCGCCACCGTCGCGAATGAGTGTACAAAAAGCACAACCTTTGCCGTGCTCTCGTTGGCTGTCGTCGTTATACCGCTTGGCAGTTACACGGTCACGAAAAAACGATGCACTAAGCATTAATATAGCCCCTCCGCCAAACCCTCAACGGGGGCCGGCATTGCAATTGGCGAAGCATAAGCCCGTGGCAGGAGCATGCGTGGGTGCCAGGCCGCCTTGATGGCAGCGAGGTCGTTACTTGTGATTGTTTGGTAGTTCCCTGACGCATGAGCGTACTCTGTCTCCACTGGTCCAGTCGCACTAAAGACAATCTGGGCAATGCGATACCCAACTGGCAAAACAATATGCTCGCGCTCATTGAGGTTATGAATCTCCATCGTCCAGCGATTGATGTAGCCAGGGTCACCCCAACCTGCGCAGTAGCAAGCCGAGATACCAATCCGTCCTGTTGTGCTGCGAGCTTGCATGCTGGTCGTGCCAGGCGGCAAGATGCCAATGAATTCATGAGTGTGTGATAGGATGCGCTCATTTGGCCGCAAGACGATCACTGGATGGTCGTCTGGGATGTTGGCAAGCGCCGTGAGCTGAGCAATCGGCTGGCTCGCAATATGGTTGCGCACACTGTGCCACGGTTTCGCAATTTTGTATTCACCAAAGTAGCGCTCGACATCTGCTTGATCGAATGGATTAAATAGCTCGTCGTCTTGTTCGTTACCGCCAGCGTGATAAAAATAGTAACCGAGTGTCACATCGACACTACTGCCATTGATGTGGGTTGGCGCAGGGTCACAGATGATATGTCCAGCGCGGAGGGCTGTCTTGATTTCGCTATCGCTGTAGATACTGGTTGGCGTTACTGGGTGCATATGTCTCATTATACGGCTTTTGCTGGCCGACACAAGCAATATGCTATGATACGAATATGACGTTATATAAAAAATCGTTATCCATAGTTGTTGCATATGATCGTCAACGTGGCATTGGTGTAGATGGTGTCCTGCCTTGGGGGCGAAGCCTTCCGGCTGACCTTGCGCACTTCAAACAATTAACGACTGGTGGCAGTATTATCATGGGGCGCACAACATTTGAATCAATTGGCTCCAGGCCATTACCTCAGCGTGAAAATATTGTCATATCGCGCACTCCAACGCAAGTACACGGCGTGCTAACAGCGGTATCACTTGAAGCAGCGGTAGCCTTGAGTCGATACCAACCTTGGATTATTGGTGGCGGGCAATTGTATCGCTATGCATTGCCGTATGTTACAACCATTTACGCAACGGAGGTTGATGCGACGTTTCCTCGTGCTGATGTATTCTTTCCTCATTTGGCCCGCGAACAGTGGCGCGAAGTGCATCGAGTACACCACCCTGCCGATAGTGCTAATACATATGCCTTTGATTTTGTAGAATACAGTCGAATAAACGATTGATAAATAGGTATATGGGGTATTTTGCGTCCAATGTAATAGTTCTCTATTATACAGCAATTGGTGCCTTGATTGCAGGATGAGAATGATAGCCATCGAGTCGGATATCGTCGAAGGTGAAGTTGTCAATGCGGGTAATTGCTGGATTGAGCCACAGTGTTGGTAGCGGAAGCGGCTGCCGAGTAAGTTGTTCTTCAACTTGATCAAGATGATTGAGGTATAAGTGGGTATCTGCCATTGTATGAATAAACTCACCTGGCTGGGTCTGTGTCACATGGGCAACCATGCTAAGGAGGAGCGCGTATGAGGCGATATTAAAAGGCACTCCGAGAAAGGCATCAGCAGAACGCTGATAGAGATGGAGGTCGAGAATGTCTTTTTCGTCAGTTGGCGTTGAGCGCACATTGAATTGAAAAAGCGTGTGACATGGTGGTAACCCGCCAATCGCGACAATATCATCTATCTCAGCCACGTTCCAGGCACTGACAATATTTCTCCGTGATGACGGTTGATGGATAATCGTATCAATTGCCTTCTGAATCTGATCGACCTTTCCACCCTTGCCATCTGGCCATTTCCGCCATTGAACACCGTAAACCGGACCAAGATTACCCCAGCGCATTGCAAAATCATGATCGGTCGCGATACGCTGAATAAATTCATGCAGCTGCGTTTGCCATGCTGAAGAATTTGCTTCGGGTAGCGGTATATTATTGTGCAGACAATATGCCTTGAAGGGCCATTCGTCCCAAATATGGACATTGTGCTGCGCCAAATATTCAATATTTCCACTCCCCTGAAGAAACCACAAGAGTTCATGCACAACGCTACGAAAATACAGTTTCTTTGTTGTGACAGCCGGAAAACCTTGAGATAGGTTATAACGAACTTGCCGACCAAAGACACTCCGTGTACCAACCCCGGTCCGATCATCCTTTGTTGTCCCGTTATCACGAATATCGCGAAGAAGATCTAGATATTGCTTCATATCACCTCCTGTCTATAATTAGTGCAAAATACCCCTCACCCTATATATCAATCTTTCGCAAAACGGATTCAGACGGTATACTGCCCTTTGTAATATAATCTGCAAAGATCCGCCTAGCTTGTTCTCCCGTAAATACCTCTTCTGGATGAATACGTATCGTAAATGGTTCGCCATCGCGCTGCCAGGTGAGTGGAATGAATCGCTCTTTATCAGCTACTGGCTCTCGAGCGATCACATAGTGAATATATGGGTACGAGGCTGCATGGTTATCTGGATCTGGCACGCGCACTTCTATAGTCATGCCGGTATTCGACCCAGCACATTGCATATAGTAGCCATCAGCCAAGCTATCCTTTGGTACATTCTTTGGATGGGCAATACCATCTGGCAGGGCCCACACGCAGATACTAAAGCAACGGTTGCCATCAAGGACAGTTGGGTCAGCAATAGCCTGGCTCACCTTTTGTGCAACCTGCTCTGGTGTCTGCGGCTGCAAAAATCGCTCAAAATAACCAACACTACCAACGAGCGAATAGACATATTTTTTCATATAGCACCTCCGTTACTATGGTGATGAATGAATAGTATGAGAGTATCACCACTCATTCCATCATACCATGCATAGGTAGGCACATAAATAATACTGCCAGCTTCCCCGACTGGCAGTATTATATAGCGAGTGCTATACTCTTCTCTTAACTAATCGAGTTTGTGTTCAACCTTGATGCCAGGTCCCATCGTCGTTGCAGCTGCGATGGATTTGACATATACACCCTTGAGTGAGCTTGGCTTTTGAGCTTGCAAGCTGGCGAAGAAGGCATTGGCGTTAGCGCGGAGCTTCTCTGTACCAAAGCTTACCTTGCCGATACTGAGGTGAATCGCGGCTTGCTTGTCTACGCGGTACTCCACCTTACCAGCTTTTGCCTCAGTGACGGCAGTTGCAATGTCAGTTGTTACAGTACCGCTCTTTGGGTTAGGCATCAAACCCTTTGGCCCAAGCAGACGGGCGTATTTACCAAGCTTTGGCATGTACTGTGGGGTGGCGATCAAAACGTCAAAGTCTAACGTGCCTTTGTCGAGCAGCTTGATGATAGCCTCCTCGCCAGCAATGTCTGCCCCTGCCTTGGTAGCAGTTGCAACCTCGGCTTCTGGTGCAAAGACAGCAATGCGAACAGTCTTGCCTGTGCCATGTGGCAAGACAACTGTCGAGCGGATATTTTGATCGGCCTGACGCGGATCAACACCAAGACGAACGTGCAGCTCAACACTCGCATCAAACTTAGCAGGGTTGGTCTCGGTCGCAAGCTGCAGCGCTTCGTCTAGCGAGTACACCCTATCTTTTTTAACCTTCTCAGCTAGTTTGCGATAGGCCTTGCCGCGGCGCTCAATTAGCGGGCGAACCTTTGGCGCGGGCCCTTTCTTGATAGCTGCATCGACATCACCCTGAGGCGTTGTATCGCCAGCCTCTTTGCGGGCTTCTTTCTCAGCCTTCGCTTCGGCCTCATCGAGAGCCTTTTGGCTACGCTTACCAGCCTTTGCAACAGTGGCTTCGCGCTGGGCAATGACATCCTTGTCGTTTGCTGCAGCGATGGCTGCCTCAATCTCCGCAATGGTGTTTTTTTCTGAAACATCGAGTTTCAGCTCTGCTGCTTTTTCAAGCAGATCGGCTTTTTTTGCCATAGTATCCTTTCTGTGGTGCAAGCGGCTTGGGTGCCTCCCACGATTACTCATTAACCTTTCTAGTATAGCATATATGGGCCCTGCAGCATGAGATAATAAGCTTGTACAATGTGAAAATAACAGAGTAGTTATTTTGAGCGCATACCACCAATTGTGCTATAATAAGAGACGTTGTCGGGGTGTGGCGCAGCTGGTAGCGCGTACGGCTGGGGGCCGTGAGGTCGCAAGTTCAAGTCTTGTCACCCCGACCATTGCTCTCGCACTCAAACCCACGTCATGGAAGCCCCATGACGTGGGTTTTTGCTTGTTTTTGCTGGGTTTTGGGGCAGGAAGGCCATCATCTGGCAGACCGTGCAAGCCTGGCTCTTCTGGTGCTGAGACGACGATGTCACTTGGCTGGCTCGATGTGACTTCGTCGTCTCGAGAGGCTTCCAGGCTGTCGTCATCTCCTACCTCCACACCCTCTCTGCTCAGGCACGGCTCTCCTCCTCTCACCCCCAGCACCCCATCAAACGGTGGCTGGTAGCGCACTATCGTAGTGAGCAGCCCGGTCTCGTCGTCTGGTGTGATGTACATCTTGTCGAAGAGCACGTGGTTGAGCATGCGCCGGATGTGCTCAGGAGCCTGCCGGTAGGCGGTGGCCATGTGCTGGGCAATATCTAACGCTTGCCCAACCAAGGCCTGCCGCTCTGTCATCTCACCCTCCAGCCCCGTCATCTGCTGCTCCACACCGCGCAGCTCACGGCTTATCCGGCTTTGCTCACGCTTGAGGACGTCAAGCGGGATGGCGTCGGCATAGTGAGCTTGGAGGAGCTTGTCTCGCTCCCGTTCGAGCCGTCGCCGCACGGTCTTCGCTTCCGTCAGCCGCTGAGTCGACTCCGCTACCAGCATGGCCAGCTGCCGCTGCAGGGCAGTTTCGAGGACAGCTCGCTGCCCAGGCCGCAACGCCACTCGGTCATAGAGCCGGACGATCTCATCCTCAATCTGCTCCGCCAGCGTTGCCCGAAACAAGCACTGCGGCTGCTTCTTGGAGTGCCGCCCCAAGCAGACGAAGTACTCATACACCACACCGCGGGGCTTCACATTCGTCACGATGAGACGGGAACCACAGATGCCGCAGTAGATCGTCGACTTCAGGTAGTGCGCGTGCTTGACCGTCCGCTCACCGTTGACGCGGGTCGCCAGCAGCGTCTGCACCGTCTCGTACGTCGCCCGATCCACCAAGGGCTCATGGCTCCCGGCATAGTGCACCCCCTGGTAGACCACCTCACCGACGTAGAAGGGATTGTGTAGCACCTTGCTGAGTAGCTGCACCGTCACCGGCTTCTCTGGCAGTGAGGCGGTCGGCACGGTGGTCAGGCCGCGCAGCGTCAACTCTTCGGCCAAGCGCCTGAGTGTCCACTCCCCACTGGCGTAGGCCGCAAAGGCCCAGGCCACCAGCGGCCCACGTACCTCATCCACCACCACGATGCGCGCCTCCTGGCCATTCTTCGTCGTGATGACGTTGCGGTAACCCAGCGGTGCCCGGCCGATGCAGCCGCCACCCCGCACTTTCTCGGCCATGCCTTTCTTCACCTCATTGGAGAGGTTCTTGGAGTAGAACTCGGCGATACTGGCCATAATGCCGTGCACTAGCAGCCCACCGGGCGTCTGATCGATATTCTCGCTGGTCGACACCAGCCGAACGCCGAGCTCATCGAAGCGCTTACCAAGCGTCGTGTCGTCGTAGCGATTGCGCACCAGGCGGTCGAGCTTGTGGACGATGACGTAGTCGACCGGTCGCCCCGCCCGGGCTTCTTCCTCCAGGTAGGTCAGCATCGCCTGGAGAGCCGGGCGCCGCGTGGTAGTGGCACTGACGCCACCTTCGATGAACTCCTTGCCGATGATGGCGCCGATGCTCATCGCCTTGCGCTTGTTGGCCGCCCGCTGGGCCGGGATGGAGAAGCCCTCCTCACGGCCGCCCCGCCGGGCCTGCTCACGGGTAGAGACGCGCAGGTAGGATACGGCGCGCCGGGGAGTCAGCTCCTGGGCCAGCTGCTCGGCCGAGTTTTGGATGGTGGGAGAAGGGACAGCCGCGCGCTCTGTTGCTCCATGATTAGTTGGCAGTGTATTGCTCATTGTTTACTCCTTCCATAGTAGGTAATGTTGATTCACGCCACTATTTCTAGTAACGCTCCAAGTCGAGAAAATGTCCAGTCGTCACACCGACATCACCACACATTCACACGAGACACCGAGAGGGAGGCACTATAGGTAATTGACAGCCACCAACTCAAAGGATACACTTATAGTATGCGTAAATCTCATAGGTCACACCAAGATGCTCGGCCATCATGTTCCTCTCGCCACGGTGAGTGCTATACCGAACAGCCGGAGGTTGGTGCTACGATCGGGCGCCATGCTGTAGATCTCGCATCTCCGGACAGCACAGGAGCGACAAGCACAGCCACAGAAACACCCAAGGACGCTGTCACCACGATGGACGCTGAAGCAACGCCTTCCACCACCCCTGAGGAGTGGGGTAAACTAACCGAGGAATTCACAGTAAACCTGCACGGCAAGGTTATCCACGCTTTAGTGTACTCGCGCCCCTATGACGACAGATGGACTTTGTTCACAACTGTTGATGCAGAAACCAATCAGGTCATCAACGCCGAAGTCTCTCTAACGTAGCCATTCCATCTTTTCTGGTGAGGCCTATGACGTCTCAAGATGATGCAATCGATACCGACCGCCCACCACCCCCTCTTTCTTATCGAATCCCTGCTGCCATTCTCGAATTCATCGGATATTCATCTGCGTTCGTAACGATTCTCGGCTATTTTATTGGCCCATTTCCTGAGATTATCCCTCCTCCATGGCGAATCCCCTTAGTGGTTGTCGGGTTCTTGGCTGTGTTGGTCGCCGCATCGATCACTTCCGCACGAGCCACAACTCGCTACCTATCGCATTTCGACGTTTCTCTCGCCAAGCATCTCGATGATTTCAAAAGCGATGTTGGCAACGCGCTTGAAGAAGCGACATCTGTGCAAGCGAACGCCGAGGCCATGCGCAATGCCGTCATCGAGGCCTTCCGCTTCGACCGTCAAGACGTAGCGCGCATTGTCACGCCCGAACTGCTGGACGACTTGGCCCGTACC
>ERZ773004.183-NODE-183-length-42169-cov-6.329938_pt1 | contig 42169 bp, 24 predicted proteins | sample MGYA00580667_ERZ773004 | MGnify/ENA primary metagenome ERZ773004 (study PRJEB29015, sample SAMEA2737963) | human oral metagenome | biome: human oral; feature: human-associated habitat; material: dental | place: China | collected 2123 ... | reverse complement strand
CGTTGTCCGACAATACCATCAGGCGGTTGTCCTCGTCCCAATACATGCGCCGCTCGGTGTTCAAGCTGTCGTTCTCCACCAGCGTGGGATTGCCGTTGGCATCGTATGTATAATGCTCATGCCCAATCTGCGTGGGTGCCGTGGGGTGGTTGCTGTCCTCGTACTTATACGTGAAGTCGTAAGACCGCGCCGTCTTTGTGGATTCCACCTCCTGCACCTTGGTGAGCGGTTCGCTCATCCGCCCGAAGGTCATCGTCATCTCATACTTCGCCCCCTTCGCCTCACCGTTGGCCTTTATCAGGCGGTTAAGGTCGTCGTAGGCATAAGTGTGGTTGAAAGCACCGCCGAGTTTCGCTTTGTTGTTATTGCTATTGTTGTTATTACTATTGTTGTTATTACTATTGGCCTTTGTCGGGTCTACGGCATTGGCAATACCTAAGATATTGTCCACAGCATCGTATTGGTACTTGTTGGTCATAATCGCCGTACCTGCTGCCGTGAGATTCATTTCTTGTAAGCGTTCGCGTTGTTTGTCGTAGGTGTAGGTTGTTTCCGTTCCGTTACCCAACTTGGTGTAGACTGTGTGTCCATCCTTGTCATAGCCCACCTTTTCTACGATGGTTTCTTCCTTTCCTTGTTTGTTGGACTTGACACTCGCGATTTGCCCTGCCGCATTGTAATGATAGCTCACCACCTCCCCGTCGGGATAGGTCATGGTGCGCACGCGGTTCCAGCTGTCGTACGTGGCACCGTAGACGTAGGTGCGCACGTCGGCGGTGCTCACCATCACCGAGCGCACCGTCTTCACCACTTCGCCCTGGTTGCCGTAGTAATACGCCTCGCCGCCCGATGCGTCTTCCACCAGCACCAGCCTGCCAGCTCGGTTGTACTTCTCGCCCGGCTTGCCGTAGGTGTAGGTAACGCGGTTGAAGAGGTTCTTGGGATAGAGCACTTCGCTCAGCCGTTCGTAATCGTAGGTGTAAGTGACGGGTGCCTTGTCAGAAATCCGCTTTTTGAGTTCCGCCGTGAGCTTGGTCAGGAGGTTGCCCGCCGCATCGTAGGTACAGGTCACTTCGCCCGCATCGGGATGGTTCACCTTGAGCTTGCGCCCCAAGAGGTCGTATTCGTAGGTTGTGGCCTTGCCGTTGGGGTGATGCACGGCGGTCACCTGTCCCACGGCATCGTAGTCGTACTTCACCGTGATGCCGTCGCCCGAGGCATGTTGCACCGTCTCGCGGTTGCACCCTTTCTCGTCGGTATAGCTCTCGGCATGGCGACCGAGCGCATCGGTCACCCTCGTTTCGAGCATCGGCTCGCCGTCGTGGGAGACGATGCCGTAGGCCGTCGTGGTCATGGCCCCGTCGGGCAGCGTAACCTTCGTCGTGCGGTCGTAGGCGTCGTATTCGGTGGTTGCCTGCGGGTCGCCCACACCTTTATTATATAGGCCGATGCTGCCGTAGCTCTCCGTGGTGGGATAGAACGCATTTACGGTGCGCCCGAAGGCATCGACAACGGCGCGCCCGCTGACGATGGACACCTTTTGGTTGCTTCCGCCCGTCCATACCACGCCCGTCTGCTTGGTCTGCACGGCGCGCATCAGGCTGTCGGCAAAGGTGTAGGTCTCGATGTCGCCCTCGGGTGCGTAATGCACCGTACGGGCATAACGACCAGCAGGATGATACTCGAACCGGATGGTATAGGGCTTGCCTGCGGCAATCTCTTTCGGACCGACAATCGTGCTCGGGCGCCCCATGTCGTCGTAGGCGTAGCGCATCTTGTTGCCGTTGAGGTCGGAAGTCTCCACGGGCACCGCCCACTTGTAGTCGTAGGCGGTGGAAGAGGTGTAGCCGTAGGCGTCTTTTACGCTCGTCACCAACGCATGGAGCACGCCGTCGTAAGTGTAGTCGTAGCGCATGCGCTGCCCCTTATGGTTCTCGGGCTTGGTGAGGCTCGTCAGGTTGCCGTAGGCATCGTAGGCCATGTCGTAGACCGACGGCTTTGCGCCGTTGTGCATCGTGATGCGGGTGATGTCGCCATGCCCGTTGATTTGCGTGGAGCGTTCGCGGTAGACTTTCCCTCCCCTGTCCTTTACGGCGATGTGCTTGGGCACGGAGACGATGTACTTCGCCTGCAAGTCGTGGTAGGCGATGTCGGCATCCAGCTCGTAGTTCGTTGCCGTTTCCTTGTAAGAGGCGAGGTTGCCGTAAGCGTCGTAAGTGTTGTGCACGGTGGTGCTCATGCTGCCTGCCCCGTTGTTGTCGTAAATGGTCTGTTTTACGGAAACGAGTGCGGGGAAGAACACCGTCGTGTCTGCCTGTTGTTTAAGTTCGTAGGTGTTTTGTGTGTCTTGCAGTTTGTTGTCTGCTGCATCGTAGAGCGTCTCGGCGGTGACGAGGTCGTGCATGTACAGGTTGCGGTTGTGCCCGTATTCTGCCACCTGCTTGCGGTAAACGGCATTGCCGTTCTGCGTGTCTATCTGCTTGGTGGTGACCTTCTCAAAACCGTAGAAGTCGCGTTCGCGGCGGTCGCGGTAGCCGCCTTCGTATTCAAACTCGTTGCGCATCCTGGTGGCCCCGTTCTCGGCATAGCCGCCCGTGGTCTCCACGCTTTTGAGCACATAGCGCGAGCCGGGCATGGCAAAGCTGGGACGGGTTTTCTCATAGGTCAAGGCGATATGTCCGCCGAAAGGCAAAGTAACGCCTTTAAGCAGATTGGTGCGTGCGGTGAGATTTCGGCGTACTTTCAATTCATTAGGCCCATTTTCACTGACGTAATCGGGATAGCCGTCACCGTCTATGTCTATGAGGGCCGTTGCGTTACAACTCACACCATCTGATTTGGATGCGATACCACGTGGAAGGAGGGTTACAAACAATAAGGGAATGGCCACTCCCACATTGGCAAATCCGGATACGGAAGAAGATACGCTCCTTGCCAAGGCGGCATTTTTGATAAACCTTATCTTGGGTAGGAAACCGTTGCCGGTGTTATAAGCCACGTACAAATCATCTCCTTCTTGTGTGATGATGTCGGGTAAGCCATCACCGTTAAGGTCATTCATCGAACTAGTCGATTCTGAAGTGGTACGCGTACCGTTGAAACCGAAACTGATGTTTACCTTTCCTGCGATTGGAATGCTCACGCCACCACCGGCACCCCATGTCTTGGATTTGGATGTGCCGATACCACCGCAACCACTTTCTTGAGCGCTTGCGAAAGAATTACCCAGATTATAACGCACACTACCTCCGTCAAGCATGTCGGGCAGGCCGTCGCCATTGAGATCCGTCCAATCTCTTTCCGTACTTGTCTTGCTGCTGGTATAGTTGCCGCTGGCACTCACGGAGCCAGAAGAAGTTTCGTTAGCCTTTGCCGCAGCAATCAGGCTCTTCTTACTGAAACTCCATTGCTCGGCAATCGTTGGCGACTCTGCTTTCCCGTCGCCCGCATGGCCTCCGTCTTTGAGCTCGGCCCCAACCTCTATGCCCACCGTCCCGGATGAAGCCTCGAACTTGGGATTGGGAACATTGGGCTCAATTATATGGCTGCTAAGTGCACCTGTCGGCGTCGTTATCTGTGCTTTGATTTCTTCCTTGCGTTCGTTTATCCAATCGGGATAGCCATCACCGTTGATGTCCATGCAAGACACATTGGTGTATGAGTTCTGCCAGCTTTTACTTCCCGACAGACCCGCTTTAAGGAATTTCGCAGTAAACTTACCATTAGCAGACACCGTATTTCCAGAGGCCTCCGTTTTTAGAACGGGAGCAGGGAGGGAAGAGCCACCGGCGGCATAGGAAACGCTGTCGACATCTATCTCTTGCTGTCCCATGCGTGAACTACACTGCGACACGCTGCCGATATAGGTACTATCCGTCACACTGACGTAGACATCCCGCTGTGCATTGTAACCCATCACAAAGAAGCGTTCTTTATTGATGGGTGTCATTGCCTTTCCAATCCGTTCAGGATCGGGATCGTCACTTGCAATGTTTTTATATTTATTTCGGTCAATCTTCAGAACAGTGGTGTCAATAGGCCGCGAACCCCATTCCTTGTTGCCGTTATAGGCGAATTGCCCCCAGCCCCTATAAAGGAGACCATAGTCGTTGCTGTCGTATTTGCTGAAGACAGAGGCTTTGATTTCCTGCTCGAAGTCGGTTCGTATAATTTTGATACAGGCCGTATCGGCTTTCGTCAACTCACGTTCAGAGGAGAATGTTACATAGTAACTACTATTCGCTAATTTTGCGGCAAGAGCCATATCGGTAAAGACAAGCGTGTCTCGTTTAACGTGTCCATCAGGAGCAAGGGTAAGATCCGTGGAATGAATCAAATCGCCTGTGGTACTCTTGATGGTCAGGAAAACCTTTGTGCCTTTATCGGAGGCTGAACGTCTGGCCACTTTCAGGCAGGGAACAAGCCGGAAGCCTGTACCGTATGCCGGCAGTGTTGAAGCGATGAGCGGATTGAAAAGCTGTGCCGAAACCGGTAATATATTCTTGGCAAAAATCGTTCTTGCAGGAGATAAGGCAATGGTGTCCTTATTTTCATAGTTGTATGTGGGTTTCCATGTTACCTTTTTCCAATCAATGGGGCTTTTCGTCTCGATGACAAACTGCAGCATGACACTATCTGACTTGTTGGCCAGATATTCCGTTTCGAACACACCGTCGGCAATGGTATCTGCCTTGAGATAGATTCTCGTCTGTGTAGTACTGTTTGCGCGAGTCTGTTTGATAACCTTTAAACACACATCGTCCGATGTCTTTTCTTTGTGATAAGGAGCTTTGATGAGCACCTTTCCCGTTTCTGCAAGGTATGCCGTAGAGGCCTCACCGCCGATATAGTCTTGCGAGGCTTTGTATTGGGTAAGGTCTTCGCCTGCATAAGTGGTCACGCCTGAAGCGATGGCCGTGTACCGTATGGCGGGATCCCATTTTACGCTGTCTGCTGTCCCCGAGTAACGGGATTGTAGACGGAAAAATATGTGCTGCCCTGCCGTTACATTGCGGGTGAGGGCATAATGCCTAATTCCGCCTTCAATAAGAGAGTCTTTCCAAAGTATGATGCCCTGTGTTTGTATGTTCATCTTTACGCCATCGCCACGTGTGGCTGTTCTTTCAACCTGTCCACTGATGGCAACGGTTCCTGTGTAAGGGGCTCTCCAAACTCTTACGGCATCATTGAGGGGGAATTCCCGTTCCAAAGAGTCTCTTACCTGTTTGTAGTCCGGGATAAACGTCTGGTCGACAACTTGCTCATCGGGCGTATGGATGGGATTGAATGTCCCTGCACTGGTCGGTTCAAAATAGGGCTTACCGTCCGCTCCGATATGGTTAAAGTACACCGTTCCCTTGTTGGCGACGTCAACCAATCCATCCCCATTGAAGTCCTGCATGTAGACTTTCACCTTGTCGCTCTGGATACTGTGTCCGTAAGATGCGCCGACACTTACCGGTCCGAAACCGGCACCAACATCAACTCCGATGTTATGGTTCAGGCTTTCGCTTTCAGAAAATCTGCCAATACCCTTTACGTGGATGGGGTCGCCAAAACCGCCTTGTGCGGTCTTTCCATAAAGGTTTGGCCTGTACCAAATGCCGGTGGAAGTCTTAAAAATCTTATCAGGAAGCCCATCGCCGTCAATATCTGCAAAAGCCACTTCCCCATAGCTTTTGTTAATGCTTAATTCATAAGATGCACCAACAGAAACCGGACCGACAGCAACACCGAATCCGCCGCCGCCACTGCCACCGGAAGAGCTGGAACTACCGAGTATGGACAGGGAGTCGCTGACATTGTCGAAATGCTTTGTGAAAAAGACAGGCTTCTCTTCTTGGCTGTTGCTTTTCCACGTTTCTTCCGAAGAGAATATGCCATTCTTGGTCTCATCGAAATAAGAAAAGCCTTGTGCTGCCACGCGCCTGCCTTTACTGTCGAGTTGCACGATGCTGTCCAAAAGCGTTTTGGAAAAGACACCTTCCTTATAATGAAGCGCATAAGCGCGCAGCAGCTCGCTGTTGTACTTCACTTCCACGCGTTCGAGCAGGGCATCGTCGGTTTGCAGCACACCCAAACGACCGCTCTTGACCACATCCTTGCGCGCATCCCACTTGAAAGCGAACTGTACGCTATAAGCTCCTTCCTCGTCTTTACCGCCCGTATAGCGGTAGGTTTCGGGATAAAGGTTGTCGCTGCGTTTGCGGTATTTGTAAGAAACGAAATTGCCGTGGGTGTCTTGCGTCTTGCAAAGTGCCCAGCGCAGAATGTTGCCATTGCCGTCTTTGAGCACGGCACCTTCGTCCACCGTACCGTCCACGCCTCCGAAATAAGACACAGTACCGTCTTTGGAGGTTACTTCCCACGTGTAGTTCTGCGGACTGTCGCCCCTGCGGATAATCTTGGCAAAGCCGCCCTCTACAAGCGGATAGAAACGTTTGTCTTTGGTTCTCGCTGGTGCATCAGTGGTGCGGTAGGTGCGGTCGTTGAGCTTGCTGCCCATCAGCAGGTAGCTTTCGCTTTCCTTATCGGCATCGAAACGGGGAACACCCCAGCGGGTTTCGATGTCGATGCTTTGCAGGGGAAGGCTCCAACCGTAACCCACATAGGAAGAACCGCCGTCGCTGCTGTATTGCAGACCGACGCTCGGCTGCATGCCCGCCCGTCCTTTGGGCAGTTCAAAGGGATAGCTTAGTGCTGCCGTTCCGCTTTGATTGGCGGTGGGCGCGCTCACTGTTGTGATGCCGGCACTCGGGTCGGCTGCTTTGAGTTCGCTGATGCCCGTGGGTACGTAGTTCTGCGTTTCGGGATTCTCAGGCACTTTGATGATGCCATTGATGACGTCGGTAAAGTGCGAGGTCTCGGCCACAACTAGCTCTCGGTCCTTATCCAAAACCTTATGCCGCAACATTACCCATTGGGCTTTTAATTCGTCGTAGTAGTAAGTGTGTATGTCTTCGGCGGTATAGCCCTGCGGGATAAGGGTACTATCGTATGGCACGGTGATGCTTGCCAACGAATGAACGAAGTGCTCGCCATGCGGCAGGAAACGGTAACCGGCGATACTGTCTTTCGAGTTGGCAGCAACGGTAGGGTTACTCCTGTCCGCCGTTACGTTCACCATGCCTGCGGGCAGGTGGGGCAGCTCGCCCTTTCTAAGTGGCGTAATGCTCAAAATCTTGGCATGTTCCATACTGCCATGGGGCACTTTCAGCTCAGCGCGACCCACAGACAGAGAGTCTGCAAGGGTGCCGGCGAAGTATTTGCTCACCGTGCGTTTGCGAAAATCTTGCAAACGCTTGGACACATGGTTTCTTTTATTTGTCCTTGTCCCCCTTTCTCTTTCTATTTCTTTCGTGCCCGTTACCGCATGTGCATACTTCTTGGCATGTAAAGATTGATTGTCTTTACCCGTTTTCTGTTCTTTGGCATCCGAAACAGGAGATTCCTTTATTTCTTGCTTATTGCCGACATACGAAGTTCTCCTGTTGTCGTTACAAGAAACAAACAACAGAAACGTACTTAAAATAACCGCTGAAAAACATACCGACTTGTTCATAACTTCGTTTTTATGACTATTCCGTTTAATGGGAAACCGTTCACTTTATTGTCCTTATAAAATATATCCCTATCGCCTATTTCCTGATGAGCTTGACGCTTTGTCTGCTCTCGCCGCTACTCATCTCAAGTACGTATGTCCCATTCATAGGCAGATAGCAACGGGTGGCGTGATAGGTGTCGGCTGTGCGCGTCTCCTTTTGCAACAGGGCGCCATCGGGGGAATACAGCCTAAATTCAAGCGGGAGCGACTCGGACATTTCCACGCGCACATCAACGTTGCCGTCGGTCGTGGGGTTTGGGGAGACGTCGTGGCGTGCGAAACCGTCTTTGCCCATTGTCGATACGTTTAGCATGCGGGTGGTAGAGCAACCTTCGGCGTTGGTCAGTTCGAGGATGTACGCTCCGTCCTCGTCCAGCGTAACGCTCTCGCCACTCAGGTATCTGCCCTTCGGGCTCTTCCATCGGCAGGTGTAATCGCCCTTGGTGTCAAGGTGGTAATCGCGAGATGCACCGCGGGCGAAACGTACGTCCTGCAACTCGGGCACATCGGCCATGTCGGCATTGGAAACCATGACTTCATTCAAAAGTGTCTTACCCGTATGGTCTTTGGCGGCAATCGTGTATTTGCCTTGTTGCAGGTCGGACACGGTGATAAGGCTGTCACTTGTGGATTGGCTGTAACATGCTTTCCCATCAAGGCTTATCGTAACATTATATGGAGCAGTGCCGCCTGTGAAAAGCACTTTGAGCTGTCCTTTTTGCGCTGTGGAACAGCGGGGACGTGCTATTTCAACGGTTGCAAAGAAGTCTTTAGCGGCACGAAGCGTAAAAATGCTTTCCCCCGAATCGGCGGCAATGCCTGCAAAGACGATGCTGTCGGTATGCCTGTCCTGTGCCTTGTAATAGCGTATTTGCCCGACGGGGAATTTTCCTGTGCCGCTGTTGTCTACGGCGAGATAGTAACACTCGTCCTTTCCGAGTGGTTGCAGTTGATGGATGCTTCGGGTGTCGAAAGTCAAGGTGAGATGTTCTGCGGGCTGTCCTGTCGTTGTGGCAGCCCAGCATCGCTGCATCCATTTCCCATTCCCTTTGTCGGCAGTAAAAGAGAGTTGCTTGGCGTTGTCGCCCCAAAGGTAGCTTGCGCCTTCGTTTATTGCGCTTGCAGATACTTTGACGACGGCTTCATTCTCGCTACTCTCGCCCGTGGTGCGGTGGAGTTTCGAGGTGGCGTCGCCGATGATGCCGGCAACGCGGTGGTTGTACGCTTTGAGCCGATAATAGTTACGGATGGTTTCGCCTTTGGAATTGAGGTAGGAATGGGCAAGGGTGATGCCGTGGCGAAGGGCGAGGGCACTCTCCACGCGCATGCGTTCGGCGGCGGTGAGGGCGCGGGCGTAGACCACATATTCCTCCATGCCGTTCTTTAGGCTCTTGATGGGGAGTTTTTCTTTGGTCATCCCACCCACATTGAGCGTGCCCCGCGTACCGCTTGCAGATGAGGTGCTATAAGCGTACAGGCGCAGTTGTGGCAAGGTGTCGCGCCCGGTGTAGTTCATAAACGTGCCCTTGGCAAGGTTGGCGGCGCGGGCCGTGGTCTGCACACGTTCGGTTTTTCCCGCTTGTGTGCTGACATTCCATAGCAGCTGTTCGCCCGTTTTCTGTATTTTCCCTACACCGATAAAGGTCAGGCCGCCAGCACCGGTAAGGCGTACAGGGGTATTGTCGTTACCGCTTGCCCATTTAACAAAACCTGCCACCCCGCCAGGGGCTTGGCATTCCGGTTTCGGTTGTACTTGCGCTTGGGTCTGCGCTTGTGCCCGACCAGTCGTTATCGATACGGCGCACAAGAGCGGAACAAGTATGCTTGTAAGGTGGAGTGTGGATTGTTTCATCGTCATTTCTGTTTGGTTAGGGGAATGGTATAGCCCACTGTCAGCAAAAGCAGGTGACTGTTGTTCGTGGCTTTGTGATAGCCGTAAGGGTTCTCGTTCGTCTTGATAAGGTCCATAAAGCCGTAACCATATTGCAGGTTGGCTTCGATGCCGTTCTTAAACGACGAGTAGCCTATCTTGAGCAGGGGCATCACGTGCAAGCGTGCCCGAAATGTTTCTCTTAAATGTTCCTGTGTGAGTTTGTCCACCGAAACGTATAGGGCTGCACGATTGCTCGAAAAGTCGATGCCGCCAGGATTGAGCGGGATGCTCATGCCCACACCAGCACCCATATAAAGGTCGCTCAGCAGGTAGAGTCGCGCGGCCACCTGGGGCATGATGACGTGATAACGAAAGACCGTCTTCTCGTCGATGTTGCCGATTTGCTTATGTTCCTTTAAGGTAGAAGACAGCCACGTGTAGTCTGCCGCCAATTCAACACCAAGGCGGTCGTGCCGCCAAAGGGCAAAAACGCCTATCGAGGGAACAAACGCACCGTTTTCTTCCATCGTATAACGAGGACGGACGGCTCCGTCTTCTACCAAGGCACCAAGGTTGGCGATAACGCTGTAACCCACGCCGGCACGGATGCCGATACGTGTTTGGTAATACCGTTTGTGCGAGAAAATACGCCTCGGCTTGGGTTCGCGAATGATTTCCGCCGTATCTATTACCACATCGTCAGATTCAGGTTCTATGCCGGTTTGTTGCTTAGGTTGTTCTTTGGGCGTTTCTTGCACAACAGCTGGTTCCGCTTTCTTTTCTATAACAGCCACTTTTTCTGCGGGTTGAAGAGCAGAGGCGGCGATAACCTTCCTTTTCCTCTTTGGCCTTGAAACCTTATGCCACACTTTTGGCGAAACTGTTGTCGTGCCTTGTTTGATGGTGTCTTGCGGGGTAGAAGCCGAGGGGGTTGCTTGAGGTGTCGGCACATCTTCCTCATCATGTTTGCAAAGTCGTAAACACAACAAGATAATGAGGATAACGATTAACGCAACAATGCCGCTAATGACATTGCGGCGGGTATTGGGAGTAGAATTGCCCATAGGCACTTTCCTATTATTTACATGAAATGTGTTGAAATAAATTCAAACCTAAATCTTATGCCAAGATTAGCAAAGCGGGGAAAGAGAGTAAGGATAAGAACATGGTCAGAACTTATCGGATATTAATCATATAGCCCACCGTCAGTTCAATTTGCTGATTGTGGTTGTCGTGTTCCACCCAGTTATAGGTGTTTGTTTCGGTTTTGATACTGTTGGTCAGACTGTAATGATAGCGCAAGTCGAGCGTCATGCCGAATGGGAAGTCATAGCCGATACCGCCGCCCAATGCCGCATCGGGACGGCCTTTGAGTTTGTCTTTGAGCATCCGTTCGGTCTCTTTTACGCTGGGATAACCCAACGCCGAGAACTTCGCATCCTCCTGATTACCTGTATAAGTTAGATTGCTTGGAGAGAGGTTTGCGCCAATCCGTCCGCCCAATGATACGTGCAGCGAATTTTTTGCCTTAAAAGGATAGAGATTGAAATAAGCGGCAAGGCCCAGATGGTGATAACGGGTGGAGAGCGTGTAGTTCAATTCGTTCTTGTCCTCGTAACGAACTCGCGCCGTTTTGTTGTAATAGGCAATGCCCGCTTCAACGCCCCAAAGGCTTGCAGGCTGCCTGTAAAGGAAAAACAGCTCGGCACTTGGCACGAACTGTCCTTTGTTGTCGAACGAATAATTGGCGTAATAACCCTCGCTCACTAATATCTTGTCTACATGACTGTTGACACTGTAACCGCCACCCAAGCGGACACCAGCATTGAAAGCACCCTCCTGAGCACTTAGCGAAAGACAGGAGACGATAAAAAGAATAAGTAAATTAAATTTTGTGCCCATAACAGTCTAACTTTTTTGTTATTAATGTTTCTAAGTGACTGAGGTTCCTCATTCTTCCGCAAATTTAATCATTTTTTTGGAACAAGCAATGTTTTTGCGAAAAAATATTTTGCAAATAGAAAGGTGTTGCATAGATAGGCTTTTACTAAAAAACGGCAAGAACGCCCGAAATCCTTACAAAACACCATAAAGGGAGATTATATTTGGGGCATAACCTACTGGTAATCCAAAAAATACTTTTACGCTAAAACAATAGGTAGTAAGGAGTAACTGGTAATCCATAAAATGCTTTTACGCTAAACAATAGGTAGTAAGGAGTAAAGGAGTAAGGAGTAACTGGTAATCAAAAAAATGCTTTTACGCTAAACAACAAAGAGCCAAAGTCAAGCTTACTCCTGCGTTTCCATGATGCTGCCCCGTTGGCCATGAGCTGCATGCCCTGCATCCGTTTGCGTTGGCGGTTGTAAGCCTGTGGATCCTCCGTGCCGTTGCCCATGCACATGTATGCAGCGCAATCGTTTTGTATAGTTTTTGGTAAGAAATTTAACACAAAAAGTGGCTCTTTTGTCCACCAACCGCTCACCTTGCCGCAAAAAATCGATTCTCGCGAAGGTTTGTTTTGATGCCCAAAGGGGGTAGTTGTACATGCAGGCAAAATGAATTTTTATTTAAACCAACCGCCACTAACACCCGTTTTGGGGCTATTTGCAGCAAAATATAGTGCGTTTTGATGCTAAACGCAGTGCAATATGGTGCTAAATGCAATGCGTTTTGGTGCTAAATGCAGTGTGTTTTGGTGCAAAATGCAAGGTAAAATGGTGCAAAATGCGCGGCGAAAAGCATAAATATCCGCCGCAAATGGTATAAACATAACCCTTTCGAGCTATGAAACACATGACTGAAAGGGGCGAAACAGTCGTTAAAAAGTAGGATTTTAGGGGTAAAAAGGGGGTAATTGGGCTTGAAAAAATACGAGGTGGCGACCAATCTAGAAAGGCTAAATGGTGCAAAATGCAGGTTTTGTTCTTTAAAACAGACAAAACGAAAGGTGTGAAAAGCAAAAAATAGTGGCTATTTACCTATTTTTTAACCCATATTTTCGCTAGAACGGAGCGAAATTTAGAGCGGTGTTGTAAAATAAATACAAACAAAAGTCGGTCGTTGAGCTTTTTGAACCCAAATCGGTCGTTAGAGCCTGTGCAGATAAAGGTTCTTAAAAGACAGGTATATGGGTTCAGAAATGAGGAATACTTCACATTAAGACTATATGCGTTGCATGATAGGCGTCTACGCATTTAACGGAAGAACCCAAATATACCTATCGCTTATTCAAAACAAATAGCACTTTCATTTGTTATGAAGACCGTCTACTTTATAGCCTTAGACAGTTCTTCCTCAACTTCTTCAACCGTAGGCAGAGCCGATTTCAGATTATCGGGGATTGCCTTTGTCAGTTGATAATCGCTGACCCCAATTGGCTGGTCGTAGCCAGAGAGTGCATATTTTGCCACAACCTTGTCTCCACCGTTGCAGAGGAGTAAGCCGATGGTCTTATTGTCGTGCTCGCCACGTAGGCTATCATCTACTACATTGATGTAGAAGTTAAGTTGTCCCATATATTCGGGCTTGAAGGGTGTGGCTTTAAGTTCGACAACTACGTAAGCATGTAGTTGGATGTTATAGAGGATGAGGTCGGCATAGAAGTCAGAATCGCCCACTTCAAAATGCTTTTGTTGCGCAACAAAAGCAAAGCCACTACCCATTTCCAGAAGATATTTGGTGATATGAGAAACTAATTGTAGTTCAATGTCTCGTTCTACCATTTTATCCGTTTGCCCCATTAAATCAAAGATATAAGGGTCTTTCATCAGATAGTTGGCAAGATCACTTTGTGGTTTAGATAATCGTGCCGAGAAATTACTTACTTTCTTTGCCGTAATCTGTCGAGCGAAAAGGTTGGTTTCAATCTGCATTTGCAGAACATTACTACTCCAGCCGTTGGCAACCGCCTGCGTGATGTACCAATAGCGTTCACCCAAAGGCAGCTTGCTATTAAGCAGAATTACATGGCTTGCCCAGTTAGTGCGAACTACTGCAGATTGCTTAAAAATTTCTTCTATCTGATTTATGTCGTGTTGGTAGATGGTAGATAGTGTTTCAGAAACCTCTCCTAATTGTGCAAGAGACTCTTGCGTATTTATATTTCCTTGATTACCTGTGGCTTGAATTTGCGCAAGAGGCTCTTGCGCAAATTGATTGAGTTCGCTTGTTAGTTGTAATACATTAACAACCGAAGGACTACTAAGCTGTTTTTCAACCTTACCCATTTCTAATAGAGTCTCCATAGGATAGGTTTTGGCGAATTGGCACATATAGATAAGGTTACGAGTGGAATAACCTTTCTTATCAGGGTATCTAGAACGTATCGCCTTGGAAAGATTATCTATGACTTTGCTTCCCCAACCTTCTTTCTTTTGGAGGTAGAGAATAAAATGCCCAACTTTCCAATAGTGGAAAAGCATATCTGCATTTGCAGAGGATATCATGCGTACTTGCGTATGCTCAAGGTCAGAACCGATGGCTCGAACAATGAGAGATAAATCTTGTTTCTCTGCTTTATTTATTTCTTGGATCATATTGTTTCGGTATTATAACAGATTAAATTTACTCATTGCATTTGCCTTAATATTGTCTGCAATATCTATGTAAGGTTTCATAGCCCTGTAATCGCTATGCCCTGTCCATTTCATAACTACTTGCGGAGGAATACCCAACGCAAGTACATTACAGATAAACGTTCTGCTACCAGCGTGTGTGCCAAGCAAGGCATATTTAGGTGTAACTTCGTCAATGCGCTACGTACTGGCCCGTCAATACCTGCCAGTTCAGCTAATTCTTTAAGATAATCGTTCATCTTTTGATTGGTAATGATGGGTAACACTTTGTTTTCTTCAAATGCCACGTCCTTGTTTTTATCAAGAATTGCTTTATTATGCTTGTTCAACTCGATAATCAGACAATGAAGCCGTCTTGACTTTTAACATTTCTATAAGAAACCGTCTTGACCTTTAATATTTCTATAAATTGAGAGGAGTTTATTATCTTTGTGATGCAAAAGCCAAGACAAACACTCCTCTCTGTTTATAGAAATACTAAAAGTCAAGACGACTTCGGCGCGTGTGCACTCTGCTGTGCCTGCGTGTTATTGTTTTTTTAGCCTGCGTGTCACTGGTTCCTTCGCCTGTTGTGGTAGCTAACCAGCCCAGGAATGATGTCTGTTTCGATACGGGCAGGCACGAAATTAAACTCGGCACAAACCTCGCGTAGCAGGTGTTCCCACGTTGTGGCCACCTTACCCATGAAGTAAACGGGTTGCGACTGGAAGTCGTATTGTATCAAATTGCGGCGTATGAAACTGCGGAAACTCTCTGAAACGAGGTCGCGCACGTAGGGATGACTGGGGCGTTCGGCCAAGAAGTTGCTCACCGTGGCCAGATAATAGTGCGGCAGGGGTTCGTTATACACCTTTTCCATCATCTCGGATGGCGTGGTATTGTTCTTATAAAGGAAGTCGACCACCAGCTCTTCGGGTGCCAATCGTTTAAGCACATCCGACAGAAAGGCCTTTCCCATAGCCGACCCGCTGCCCTCATCGCCCAGTATGAACCCGCCAGGATGCACGTTTTTCTCGATGTCTTCGCCATTATAAAAACACGAATTGCTACCCGTATCGAGTATGCAAGCAATGCCGGGCTTGTCTAGACACATGCCGCGAGCCGCTGCCAGCAAGTCGCTCTCAACGAAAGTGGGCGTCTTAAACTGCGAAATGATAGACGTACTCACCACTTTCTTCTTCGATTCGTTGCTGCATCCGGCGCCATAATAATAAATCTTTTGCAGTTTTCGGTGAAAATACTCCTCAGGCAAGCCCAGTCTTACACTTCGACTAATCTCCTTTCGCGTCTGAAAATAGGGGTTAAGGCCCTCTGTTCGTGCCTTTTCCACAATCTTTCCATCCTCAACAAACACCCAATCGGTGTGTCGCGAGCCGCTTACTACAATCAATGTCATCATATCTTTCGTGTCGTATATAGGTTTATAGCCATGCCCACGGCATGCGGTTCGTTTCTATTCAGAAAACACTTTTAGGTTTTATATGCACAAAGTTACATCTTTATTTCCACCACGCCATGCTTTTTTGTATAAAAAATGCAGGCATGGGGCAACAAGTGGCATCAGGATGAGGGGCTGATAGGGATAACAAAGCGGAGGTACACACGCCCCGAAATGGGTTACACCTATTTAATAATTATGGTTTAATAATACGCGCGAGAGATGATAATAGTGGTTTGCGCAAGCACTACAAAGCCCCTTGTACGGACACTACAAGGGGCTTGTACGGAGGCTACAAGATACTTGTAGTGCGACTACAAAAGGCTTGTAGCCGCACTACAAATAGTTTTTAGCAGACACCTTTACGGCAAAATGCGGTTTACAAACAAAAACTTTAAACCATCTTTCTGTTGCCTATACAGTGCCTGGAACAGCTTGCAAAGGCGCTATTGCCTTGCAAAGTGTTTCCTTATTTTAGCTTGCTAACAAGCTTTTCGGTATCGCTGGCGATAACAAGTTCCTCATCGGTGGGGATAACGCACACCGTAACCTTCGAGTCGGGCGTAGAGATAATGGCCTCTTTGCCACGAACCTTGTTGGCCTCGGCATCCATCTTAATGCCCAGGAACTCTAATCCGCTGCAAGCATCAAGGCGTGTACCCGTTTGGTTTTCGCCCACTCCGGCCGTCCAAACGATGATGTCTACACCGCCCATAGCGGCAGCGTATGCACCAATGTATTTCTTAATGCGGTAGTTGTACATGTCTAAGGCCAGCTTAGCGCGCTTGTTGCCCTCTTCGGCTGCGCTTTCAATCTCGCGCATGTCCGACGAAATGCCCGTAATGCCCAACACGCCGCTTTGCTTGTTGAGGTATTCGGCCATCTCTTGGGGTTTCATTCCCGTCTTCTCCATGAGGTAAGTAACGGCCGAGGGGTCGATGTCGCCCGAACGCGAGCCCATCATCAAACCTTCGAGCGGTGTCAGTCCCATAGACGTATCTACGCATTTGCCGAACTTAACGGCCGCCGTGCTGGCTCCGTTGCCGATGTGGCAGGTAATGATGCGTTGGGTTTTAATGTCGCGACCGAGGTAATCGCACACGCGTTGAGATACGTAACGATGACTTGTGCCGTGGAAACCGTAACGACGAACGTGGTAGTCTTCGTAGAACTTGTAAGGAACTGCGTAGAGGAAAGCGTGTGCGGGCATGGTGCTATGGAAGGCATTGTCGAACACAACCACCTGCGGCGTGGTGGGCATAAGGGCATCTACTGCCCTGATTCCACGCAGGTGACCCGCGTTGTGCACGGGTGCAAGGTCGCAAAGGTCTTCTATTCCTTGTTCCACTTCGGGCGTAACGATGCAGCTATCGTTAAACTTGTCGCCGCCTTGCACGATGCGATGGCCCACGGCATCAATCTCGCTTAGGTCGTTAATGGCGCCAATCTCCTTGTCGAGAAGGGTTTGGAAAACGAAGTTCACACCCTCCTTATGGTCGGGCATGTCGTGCATAATCACCTTTTTCTCGCCGTTTGGGAGCGTCAGTTTCAGGAAAGCCTCGTCAAGTCCGATGCGTTCAACACCTCCTTGTGCCAAAACCGACTTGTCGTCCATGTTGTAGAGCTTGTACTTAATGGACGAGCTACCACAGTTTAATACCAAGATTTTCATTCTTATATATCGTTGTTTTTTATTTATCGGAGGGTATAGCGCATGCTTTAGCCTTAGCGTCTTGTGCCTGACAAGCAGTGATGGCCACCATGTAATAGATGTCGTCTACCGAGCAACCGCGACTCAAATCGTTAACAGGGCGTGCTATGCCCTGCAAAATCGGGCCAATGGCCTGGGCGTTTCCTAGGCGTTGCACCAGCTTGTAGCTAATGTTTCCCACTTCGAGGTTGGGCACCACCAGCACATTGGCATTACCTGCGATGGCACTTCCAGGCGCTTTCTTCTGCCCAACGGATGGAACCAACGCCGCATCGGCCTGCAATTCGCCGTCGATGCGCAGGTCGGGGGCCATGGCTTTGGCCAATCGGGTGGCCTCAACCACCTTGTCTACCACTTCATGACTGGCACTACCCTTGGTAGAGAAGCTTAACATAGCCACGCGTGGGTCTTTAAATCCGGCCACGCAACGCGCCGTTGCAGCGGTGCACACGGCTATTTGGGCTAGCTGATTGGCATCGGGCATGGGCGTTACAGCCACATCGCCCATCACCACCACGCCGTCTTCGCCATACTCCTTCTGGTCGGTTACGAGCAGCATGGCACCGCTTATGCAAGTAACGCCCGGTTCGCATTTGATGATTTGCAATGCGGGGCGAAGGGTTTCGCCCGTAGTGCTGAGCGCACCAGACACTTGTCCGTCGGCCCTGTTGGTTTTAATGAGCATGCAACCAAGGTAAAGGTTGTTCTTTACCAGTTCGCGAGCCTGTGCCAAGGTCATGCCCTTCTTCTTGCGAAGTTCGGCCAACAGCTGTGCCAGCTCTTCACTGTTGGGATTGTTTTCGGGGTCGATGATGGTTGCCTTGTCGATGTTTACAAGTCCACGAGCCTCTGCCAGCTTGTGAATTTCAGAGGGATTGCCAATGAGAACGATGTCGGCGATGTCGTCGGCCAATGCTCTGTCGGCAGCACGAAGTGTGCGTTCTTCGCTAGCTTCGGGCAAAACGATGCGCTGTTTGTCGCTCTTGGCGCGTTCTATGATTTGGTGTAATAGGTTCATTATTGTCTACCTTATTTTTTAAGAAGTTATCTTTATGTTACGTTGATTGGCTATATGCACAATGCAAAAGTAACAAAAATATGTGGGATAGCCTTTGTCCGACAAATAAAAATTGATAATTTTGTGCCGTGGCACAATTAAAGCGCCTCCTCATGGCAAATCCTGCCACAAACGGAAGCAGCCGAACAGGTGCCCCAAAGCACGCCACACACCAGCAACCAACAATAGGCTATGATAAAATTCAAAGACTTGTCAACGGGCGATCGCCAACTTATCCAAAGCTACACGCTATGGGGCGAACGCCAAAACTGCGACCTCTCGTTTGCCAACCTCATCAGTTGGAGATTTCTTTACAACACACAGTTCGCCATCGTAGACGACTACTTGGTGTTTAGGTTTCACTTTAATCGCCACTTGGCCTACATGATGCCTGTGGCAAAACCACAGCTGCAAGACGACGGGACGTATAAGGTGAAACCCTGCGACGAATGTTCAATCAATGTGATAAAGGCCATTAGAGACGACTCTATCGCGATGGGGCACCCTTTTTTGCTGATGGGCGTATGCAATTACATGCGCGACCTTATCGAGATGCGCTTTCCCGACACCTTCGAAATAAAGCCCAACAGAGATTCGGCCGACTACATCTACACGCGCGAAAAGCTGATTAACCTTTCGGGAAAGAAGTTGCAAAGCAAACGCAACCATATCAACAAGTTTAAAACCCTTTATCCTCATTATATATATAAGGAGCTTACGCCCGACCTCATCCCACAATGTCTGGCCCTGGAAAAGCAATGGCGGAGTGTGTCGAAAGACGATAACGACGAGCAGGACCTAGACGAAGAGCTCTCGGTTGAACTGCGTTCGATGACCCGCGCCTTCAACCGATGGGACAGATTGGGGCTTACAGGCGGCACCATTTGGGTAGACAATAAGCTGGTGGCCTTCACCTTTGGCTGTCCCATCAACCAAAACACCTTCGATGTGTGCGTTGAGAAGGCCGACGTAAACTACGAAGGTGCCTTCACCATCATCAACCAAGAGTTTGTGAAACACCTGCCCGAACAGTACTTCTACATCAATCGCGAAGAAGACATGGGCGACGAAGGACTGCGAAGGGCAAAAGAATCGTACAAGCCCGACATCCTTTTAGAGAAAAACAGCGTGATGGAGAAACACCCCTTGGCACTGTTCGAAGACGTGAACCGCATCAAAGAAGAGACGCGCGAGCTGTGGAAACTGGTGTTTGGCGACTCGGAAAAGTTCATGGACCTGTACTTCTCGCGCGTGTTCAGACCCAAATACAACATCGTTTGCCAAATAGACAATCGCGTGGTGGCGGCTCTTCAAACCTTGCCTTACAACCTGTTGTATCACGGACAAGAGGTGAAGGCGGCCTACATCAGCGGCGTTAGCACCCATCCCGACTACCGACAACAGGGCGTGGCCGACAACCTTATGCGGCAAGCACACTTCGACCTTTATTATAAAGATACGGTTTTCGCCGCGCTTATCCCTGCCGAAGAATGGCTCTTCGACTGGTATGGCAAGTGCGGATATGCCAAACAGATAACCTGCACGCCACCCCCAGAAGGCACAGAGAGCATGGATTTCGCCACATTCGACCGTTGGCAACGTGCCAAAACCTGCATTTTGCTACACGATGCCGAGGCTTTCGACGTAGCCAAAGAAGACATCAGGCTTGCAGGCGACCAATACCAACGTCCCGAAAACGATGTGCCAGGCATGATTCGCGTGGTGAACGTTAAGCGCGCGCTGCAACTTTACTTGCAGCAACACCCCGAAACAAACACCGTAATACATGTGGAAGACGACCACGACATACCGATGAACAACGCCTATTACATCTTGGCGAATGGCAAAGTGAAGAAGACAGACGAGCCAGATGCTAACGCCACAAGGATGCGCATCGAGCAATTGGCCGACTTTATCTTTGGAGAAGAACGGGCAGAAATGAACCTGATGCTCAATTAAACCGCCCCTTTGCTGTGGGTTTGTGGAGAGCTGTGCGTGCGTTTCAACTTGTTCGTTCCAACCTGCGATTGCCTTTCAACTTGTAAGCATTGCGGCCATATAGCACAAAGAGCAGACAAACACAAGGACTAAAACGCTTGAACAATGTCAAAACGCACACAGAAAGGGCGTCTGTTAAAAAATCATTAATCCGTAAATTACCCCTGCAAACAACGCCGTGGGTTAAAACAAAAAAACTAAATTTGCACTTAGAACTCATTCTCAAATAATTAATTATCAAACTATGAAAGTTCATGAATATCAGGCAAAAGGTATTTTTGCAAGTTATGGCGTGCCAGTAGACAACAGCATTCTATGCAAAACGCCCCAAGAGGCAGTAGAGGCTTTCAAGAAACTTGGCACAGAACGATGCGTGGTTAAGGCGCAAGTGCACACCGGCGGACGCGGAAAGGCGGGCGGAGTGAAGCTTGCCAGCAACGAGGCCGAAGTACTTCAGCATGCCACAAGCATTCTGGGGATGGACATCAAGGGCTTCACCGTTGACCGCATATTGGTGGGCGAGGCCGTGAACATCGCCGCCGAGTATTATGTGAGCATCGTTATCGACCGCAAGTCGAAAGGTGCCATACTCATGCTAAGCCGCGAAGGTGGTATGGATATCGAGGCCGTGGCCAAAGAAACGCCAGAGAAAATCTTCAAGATTGCCATCGACCCATCCGTGGGACTTACCGATTTCAAGGCTCGCGAGGCCGCTTTCAAACTGTTCGACGACATGGCACAGGTGAAACAAGCCGTGCCCTTGTTCCAGAAGTTGTACAAGCTCTTCGTGGAAAAAGACGCATCGCTAGCCGAAATTAACCCGCTGGTGCTAACCAAAGACGGACAACTGAAAGCCATTGACGCAAAGATGACCTTCGACAACAACGCCCTTTACCGTCATCCCGACATCTTCGCAATGTTCGAACCCACAGCCGACGAGAAGAAGGAACAAGAAGCTAAGGACAAAGGATTTAGCTATGTGAACCTGGGAGGCGAAATAGGATGTATGGTTAACGGCGCCGGACTGGCTATGGCCACGATGGACATGATTAAGCTTTACGGCGGAAACCCAGCCAACTTCCTCGACATCGGCGGCAGCTCGAACCCCCAAAAGATTGTTGAGGCGATGAAACTGTTGCTCGCCGACAAGCACGTGCGCGTGGTACTCATCAACATCTTCGGCGGAATAACGCGCTGCGACGACGTGGCCCAAGGACTTATCGAGGCTTTCAAGGAGCTGAAAACCGACATGCCTATCGTTATCAGGCTGACGGGAACCAACGAGAAAGAAGGTCGCGAGCTGCTGAAAGGCACTAAGTTCATCGTGGCAGAAACAATGGCCGAGGCCGGTAAGAAAGCCGTTGCGGCCGCTGGCTATTAACCCAAGCCCACAATGCACAGGGAGGGTTACAGCTCCATAAGTGCATCATCATATAGTCGTGAACAATACACGCACAAACTAAAAACATCCTAAAATGAGTATTCTAATCAACAAAAATACAAGGCTCATCGTGCAAGGCATCACGGGCCGCGACGGTGGTTTCCATGCCACCAAGATGAAAGCGTATGGCACTAACGTCGTTGGAGGCACCTCGCCAGGCAAGGCAGGGCAAGAAGTGAGCGGCATTCCCGTATTCAATACCGTGCGCGATGCCGTTGAAGCCACGCAAGCCAATACCTCCGTTATCTTCGTTCCCGCAGCTTTCGCCAAAGATGCAATGATGGAGGCCGCCGATGCAGGCATCCAACTCATCGTCTGCATCACAGAGGGCGTGCCCACATTAGATGTGGTTCAGGCCTACAACTACATCCGCCAGAAGGGCGCTAAGCTCATCGGCCCCAACTGTCCTGGACTTATCTCGCCCGAAGAGAGCATGGTCGGCATCATGCCCACCAACATTTTCAAGAAAGGCGGCACGGGAGTTATCAGCCGTAGCGGTACGCTAACCTACGAAGTGGTGTATAATCTCACCCAAAACAACATGGGACAAAGCACTGCCGTGGGCGTAGGTGGCGACCCCATCGTGGGGCTTTACTTCCAAGACTTGCTCGAAATGTTCGAGAACGACCCCGAAACCGACAGCATCGCCATTATCGGAGAGATTGGCGGAGATGCCGAAGAGCGCGCCGCCGAATACATTAAGGCACACGTAACCAAGCCTGTTGCCGCCTTCATTTCGGGCAGAGAAGCCCCCAAAGGCAAGCAGATGGGCCACGCTGGCGCCATCATATCGAGCGGAAGTGGCACGGCAAAAGAGAAAGTTGCCGCTTTCGAGGCTGCCGGAATACCCGTGGCAAGGGAAACAAGCGAGATTCCCATGCTGCTTAAAAAGCAACTGGAAGCAAAACGTTAACAACGCCTTTCGTGGGTAGCTAGGGTGGATGGACTGGTAAAAAACGCCCATCCCTCCTAGCTACCCAAGCTTATACGTACCCCTACCCTATTCATTGGCCAACCCCAATCTGCCCAAGTAAGCCTACACACCCAACAACTACACACCCTTAGAGAATTGGAATACCAACATGAGTAAACGTATCAAAGCAATTAAATGCCCACATTGCGGAAGCACAAAGGTGAAGGAAACACGCCCCGACTATTACCAATGCGAAGCATGCTCCACCGACTTCTTCCTTGATAACGACGACATCAACATCAACCACCATTACATTGCCCCCAAGGACGACCCTTTCCAAATAAACAAAACCAAATTTTTGCTAATGGTGGTCGGCATTGCATGCCTCATATTCCTACCCACCGTCTTCATTAAATGCCTTAGCAGCTCCACCCCTTCTTCATCGCCCAACCTGTTTACCAGCACCCCCGAAGAAGAAGAACGCTTCAACACCGAGCACATTATGCCCTTCGTCGCCAAAGACGGACGGGCTGTTGTGGCCGTTTTTGGCACCATCAAAAAGGGAGATTACCGCAATGAAAAGACCGATTACCTGATGCGGGTGTTCGACATAAAGAAAGACAAGAAGATAAAAGAGCTACATCTGCCCGTAGATAAGCTTAACGATGTGCAATCGCGAACCTTCAACAACGGTTGGATAAACGTGGTTATCAACAAGAGTACGTGGTACACCATAGACCCAAGTTCGTTCGAACTGAAAGAGATGACAACCTACAAGACCATACCCGAGCTACAAGATGGTTTCGCCAGCATAGAACTAATTGATCAAAACGGCGACTCGGAGGGTTTCAAGGTGATGACTAACCTCGGCAAAGAACGTTACTACCTGCCGCTCATAGGCAAGGTGTACACCGATAGAGAACTTTACGAGGCTTGCGAAGCCAAGCTCCCCAACCCCACCATTGAAACGGCTTTCAGCTTTTCCAAACCAACCACCGAGTATCCCGAACAACAAATTCAATTGGTGAAATACACGCACTACGTACAAGAGGGCTACCCCAAAACAGACTATTGGTCATTTGGATGGTGCAGGGATTTTGGTGGAAAGTCGGGCATCTTCTTCGGAAACGCAGGCTCGGTAAAAGCCTTCATCAGTACATACAGTCGCCAAGTTGCGCGTCTCATCAACTATTCCGACTTCACACCCGATGCCATCTACTTCTCGCCAAAAGTGATTTGGTTCGACAAATCACAACTCTTTATACGATATAAACCCACAGCCAAAGAAGACGCCGAATACATTTACCAATTGTTAGACGCCAACACGGCCCAACGTAAGTGGTCGATAAAGGCCCCAGCCGAACTCGACGACGACTACATACACTACTGTGTGCGCTCACCCGAAGGTTTCCTCATATCCAACTACCGCTGCGTTTGGTTCCTAGGCAACAACGGTAAAACCATCACCGTAAAGAAATTCTAGGCACATTTCATTATTAAAACCATTTCGTTACACATATCATTATATATATACATCATGGGCATAACCAATATATTCCGCAACCAACTGTCGGCCGTAATACAATGGCAAGCCGACAAACAGCAATACTTGTGGTACAAATATCCGTCTAAAACCGACGAGATAAAGAACGCCAGCAAGCTGATAGTGGGGCCTGGACAAGGCGCAGTGCTGGTTTACGAAGGCAAGATTGTAGACGTACTGACCGAAGAAGGCACCTTCAACCTCAAAACCGACAACCACCCCTTCTTCACCACGCTTGTAAACATGCGCCAAAACTTCGAAAGCGAACACAAGCTCAACATCTACTTCTTTCGCAAGGCGCAAGTAACAAACCAACAATGGGGCACTGCATCGCCCGTTAAATTCATCGATGCACAATACGATATACCCGTAGAAATGGGTGCCAACGGCACATTCTCCTACCAAATAAGCGATGTTGAGCACTTCTTCATCAACATCGTTGGCACACGAACCGAGGTTGACAACGAGGAGATACGCCAACTAATGCTAGGTCGTCTGGCGCAAAACATCGTCACAACCATCCACAAATTGGGCTATTCGTACAACCAAATTGACGGACACCTCACCGAAATAGGCCAAGAACTAGCCAACCTGCTCAACGAAGAAACGCAGAAATTGGGTTTCACCCTCACCGACTTCCGCGTAGACGGAACACTATTCGACGAACAAACACAAGAGCGAATAGGCCGAATTGCTGACGTTACGGCCGATGCGAAAGCCGCACAAGCAGGCGGACTTACCTACACCGAGCTTGAAAAACTACGCGCCTTGCGCGATGCCGCACGCAACGAAGGCGGATTGGCAGGCAGCGGTGTACAAATGGGTGTGGGGTTAGAGATGGGCAGACAGATGGGAGCCGCTAGCCAATTGATGAACGAACGCAATACGCCTGGCGACGACTTGTCGCGCCGACTGGCTCGCCTGCGCCTACTAAGAGACGAAAACGTGATTACCGATGCCGACTACGAAGCGAAGAAACGCGAGCTGCTCAACGAGATTTAACACCCGCGCTGCATGCCATCGCCATCGCATGGCAAAGTGCCAGCTTAGAAACTCGTTAGCCCGTAAACTGTTTAACTCGTCAACTTGTTTACTCATCAACTTACCAACTCGTGACGTTGTTAAATCGCTACGTTGTTAAATCGTCAACTTGCCAACTCGTAAACTGGTTAACCCGTAAACTGGTTAACTGGTTAACTCGTAAATTTGTCAACTTATACCCCCACACAAACACATCAAACAATGAAATACATCAAAGCCATAACATGGAGCATCGTGCTACTTATCGTGCTCGTTGCGCTCTTTGCCGTCATCAAGATATGGGGCATCACCCTGCCCGAAGGTTGGAACATGTCTGTTGATACCCTCATCAACATCATCATCACTGTTGGTATCGCCGACTTCCTACTCATCCTTCTCCTCATCTTCATCCCCTTCGCAACACATGGTTCGCAAAAGGAATACGATGAAAACAGCGGTAAGGTAGCCCAAAGAAAGAAAGAGTAAGCAATGCTTTTCGCCCTATAACCAGCCTCGCCCCCTCACCGCATCTAAGAGAGGGCGGGGTAAGTCTATACTACTTCTTGGTGTAAAACATCAACATCTGTTCGCCATGCGCTTTTACACTTGGCTTGGCTACGTACAAGAGACATGCCTTCAAGCTGTTAGCTATGGGTTGGCATTGTTAATCACGTGTGCACATAATGATAGCTAGCTGTCCTACAAGCCTTTGTGTTATAGCTTAAATACATATTGGTTGTTAGATTTTTTGGAAAGTAAAGTGTAATGAAACGCCTTCCGTAATCGACAGAGGCACCCATGGAGAACTAACCATTTGAAAGCATACTGTGCCTTTTCCAGCAAAAAGAAAGATAAGTTTCCTAATGACCAATGTGGGTCAAATACATATGGGTGCTCTATCCTTCGATATTCGAAACCTAAGTCTTCTATTCTGGGACATTCGATAATGGCTCCGTTGTCTGCCGTAGCCTTAGCCTCAATCGCCAAATACTTTGCAAATGGACGGCTGCCTATTGATTGTGACTTAGTTTGAACAGGTTTAATGGTGTAGGCCATCAAACAAATCCTTCTGGTAAATTTATTAAGTTTTCTTGAAATGGAGGGGACTTCAACTAGTGTGCTTAGGCTTTGGAATAGTTGGTCTTCACACTTCTCAAACTTCCCACCTTCATATAAAACATTGCCAGTGGTTCTGTGGATTATAGGCTTTTCCAAATTGGCCTGTGAACCTAGGGCAGAAGTAATTTCTAGCAACACAACAGTCTTAGGCGTTGAGGTGTGATACAGCAAATAGTCGCACTTCTTACGCCCATCTTTGAAAGAACGCGGTTTGGCACATTGATTGATAAAGTCTTCATAGTGAATTATTTCAAGTTCACCATTGTCATTATGAAAAGATGCTTTTCCCTTTCCAAGTGCTTTCAGGCTGACAGGCGAGTCCTCATCGTCAAGGTCGAAGTCAGCATCTGTTATACTCAAGCAATCAATTGCTACGGTAGAGGTCACTCCATAGTGTTTCAGAAAATCATTCTCTAGTAGCTGTTTCATATTGCTCATATTCTTCATATATTCGATCTAAGGGTTCCGACAGGTATTCGGGATTAATAAGGTGCGCATTTCGTACTTTCAGGTCGCGCACTTTGCCGTCTTTCACTGCCCAGACAGATAGCTCATCCCAATTTAATGCAGCTAATCCCTTTACACCCACATCAAATCGTTTAACCAGCAGATTTAGTTTATTTAAAATATAGGGGCTGTGGGTGGTAATTGTACAATGGTGTTTCTTTTCTCCGTTACACAGTTCAACCACTAAATCCAGCAAATCCATCTGTGTTGAAGGGTACAAATTCTGCTCAGGCTCTTCAATTATAAAAGAAGTTTTTTCAGGGGTCTTTAGATTGTAGAGAACCGTGATACAATGACAGAGCAACTTTTGGTATGAGTGCGGATGTGGATAGTTGCCTTTAAGAATGTCATCCTTTATCTCCTGATCTAAATTATCAAATTCTTCACTCGTAAGATGGTGCTTTATCTCGTTTAATATAATATTAGCTAAATACATATCGTCCTCACTTGTTCTAAAATCTGCATCAAAAGACTTCTTTTCATTGTACGAACGGGAATACGCATCAGTGTAATATGGTAGCATTACAACCAAATGAGAGACCAGCTTTAGGTATGAGTGTGGTTCGTTGTCTTCAACACTGTCATCTTCTATCTTTTGATTTAAATTGTCAAATTCTTCATCCGTAAGAAGGGGCTTTATCTTGCCTAACACAAGCTTATCTAAGAGAAACATATCGACCTTTCTTGTTCTACAATCTGCATCAAAAGACTTCTTTTCATTGTACGAACGGAAATACTCATCAGTGTAATATTGTAGCATTACAACCAATGGAGTAAGCGATTGCAAACCACTAGACGCAGACGATAGAGCTATTTGGAATGCCCGACCATTTACATGCTCAATTCTACCCTTTATTCTCGATAGTTCCGAGTCATAGTAATACTTAACGCCCAAATTAAGAACATCAGTTTTATTTCCCGCAACAAAAAACTCTCTGGCATTAAACCAATCGAACAAGAAACTCCTAATGTTTGTATGTCCGAATTCAAAGCCCTGCAATTCGGGTAAGGTAACCATGTTACGCTCTGCTGGAATATAACAGATTTTCTCTCTGCGATAATCTTCGTTTTCTTTACGAGTAATCTTTATATCCTTATCACAGTACATAATAGATATGCAGTCGGTGTCGTATTGCACAAATGAGCCGTCTTCAAAATACCCTTCAATCTTATGAAAGCTTTCCACCAGACGAACAAATGCAGCACCATCTGCTAGCACCTTATCGTTAAGTGTGGTGAGCACTTCCTTTTCCAGCCACATACAGCTACTAAGAATTTTAGCAACAGTGCTTTTACCGCTGCTTTGCGGGCCGATAAAGAAATTAAATCTGTTTAATTTAATATCTACTTGCCTAATTGGGCCAACATTCTTAATCACCAACTGCTTCATTCCAATATGTTCATTAAGATATATATTACTGCAAATTTACAAAATAATCGCGATTATATATGCTAGTGTATTTAAAACTTTTCGGCTTTATAAAGGAAGGCTTGGATGAGGTTCATACAGGCCACATACCTAAATAGGGCTGAAACTACTCTCACTTGTCCGATTACATTGAACGATTTCGCACTCACACTAGCTTTTTCTGATGGAGAAAAAATGAAGTTTTTTTGACCTTTAATCTTTCGCTAAATTGAGCGGAGCTTATTGTCTTTGTGCTGTAAAGCCAAGACAAACACTCCTCTCATGTACGAAGAGTTGGACATAGATACGCTGAAATCTGAAATTCCGCTCCATTTATCTGCGGCAAAACATCGTTATGTATCAAAAAGTGGGCTGGTGTAAGTCATTCAATGTATTCTCTACAAGCCAGAATACAGGCAGTAGTTGCCAAATTACTTCTGCGTTTGCATGATGCTGTTTCCGTTGGCCGTGAGCAGTATGTCCTGCAATCGCTCTTGCTAGCGGTAGTAAGCGTACGTATTTTCCGTGCCGTTACACATGCGTGCGTGTACGGCACAATCGTATTTTGTCTAGTTTTCAGTAAGAATTTTAACATTATAAGTGCCCTTTCTGCTCGCCAATCGCCCACCTTGCCGCAAAAAATCGATTCTCGCGGAGGTTTGTTTCGATGCAAAAAGGGGGTGCATGTGAATGTTGGCAAAATGAATTTTTATAAAAAAAAGCCGCCGTTTGCACCAGTTTCGGGGCTATTTGGTGCTAAATGGAGTGCGTTTTGCCGCAAAATGCAGTGCGTTTTGGTACTAAACGCAAGGTGTTTTGGTGCTAAATGTAGCGCGTTTTGGTGCAAAACGCAAGGTAAAATGCCGCTAAATGCAAGACGAAAAGCATAAATATCCACAACAATTGTATAAACAAAACCTTTTAGAACCATGAAACACATGGCCAGAAAGGGCAAAACAACCATTAAAAAGTAGGTTTTTAGGGGCTAAAAGTGCGTAATTTGGGGTAAGAAATAATGAGCTGGCAAGCAAACTAGAAAGGCAAAATGGTGCAAAACGCACGTGTTGTTCTTAAAAACAGACAAAACAAAAGGAGCAAAAGGCGAAAAACAGTAGTTATTTGCCTACTTTTTAACCAATTACTTCGCTAGAACGGAGTGAAAATCAGAGCGCCTTTGTAAAATTAAAATTAACATTTTAAGTTTTGAGGTTTGAGGTTTTGAGTTTCTAAATTGAAGAGATGATGAGTTTGTAAGTTGGTGAGTTGATAAGTTTGTAAGTTGATAAGCTTTTGAGTTTGTAAGTTGGTGCGTTGATAAGTTTGTAAGTTGATGAGTTAATGAGGTTGTAAGTTGATGTGTTTCTAAGCTGATGAGCTGATGAGTTTGCAAGTTGATAAGGTTTTGAGTTGATGAGCTTTTGAGTTTGTAAGCTGATGAGCTGTTGAGTTTTCGTGAGTTGATAAGCCAGCGAGCGGATTTGTTCAGTACTTCGACCATGTGAGGTAGCTTTATCTTGGCTTTACATCACAAAGACAACAAACTCCCTTCAACTTACAGAAGCATCAAAAGAGAAGACTGCCGCAATGAGAGAAAAGACAAAACGACCTCAACTTGCAAGCTTTTCCATTAGAAGTTGGCTCTTCATTTCCCAGCGATGCGCTAACAAAGTCCCACACTTAATAAACCATTTTGTTTTATCAAGTCCTCAAAAGCAAACATTTTTATTGTCACGTTATTTAATAAATAAACATTTATAAGCACACGCACCCAAAACAACAAGGAGCTATCTTTTTTACATACACTCAGCAAATAAAACCATAAAAGTACCGAAAAAGAGCCAAACTAAACACCAATTAACCTTTTAGCGCGAAACTCTTAAATCTTGTAATATAAATGATTTTTAACACAAAAATAGGTCTACATATATTAAAAATCGGTAAATTTGCTACAAACAATCGATGATACCCAGACCTATAAAGATGAAAAGGTCGTAGATGCTAAACAATTACATTAACAACAGCATACCGAGCGAACATGTGCCAGAACGTCAAATCCACGCTTTGGAAACGAAAACCCACTTCATGGAAGACGAAACAAACACTGGTATTCTTCACAACGTAGCTACCTAATAATGTCCTTATGAAAAAAGCTTATTGTTTATGTGCAATGCTGGCTGCCCTTTCCGCCCCGTGTACAATGCTCACGGCAGCGGCAAAAGAAACGAAGGGGACGGCAACCGTGACCGAGATGCAAGAGCAGAACACCATCACGGGCGTGATTACCGACACACAAGGCGAACCCATCACCGGCGCATCTGTTGCCGTAGTGGGAAAGAGCGTGGGTGCCGTGTCCGATATTAACGGGCGATTTACCATCAACGTGCGCCCCGGCGCTAAGTTGACCATCTCATACGTAGGTTACAAAACCGTAACCGTTACAGCATCCGAGTCGATGAAAATCGAGATGCAAGAAGATGCCGGGCAACTAACCGAAGTGGTTGTTGTGGGCTATGGCACGCAAAAGAAAGCCAACCTTACGGGAGCCGTAAGCACAGTGGACCTATCAAAGACAATGGCAGGCCGCCCACAACAAGATGTGGCCAAGGCTTTGCAAGGTGCTGTGCCTGGGTTGTCGGTCATCAGCAACAACGGCGACATCAACGGCAAGCCCACCTTGCGCATTCGCGGTGTGGGCACATTGAGCAACGAAGCTAAAAGCAATCCGCTAATCGTTGTTGATGGCGTACCTATGGACGACATCTCGTTCCTTAACACGCAAGACATCGAAAGCGTGTCGGTACTTAAAGATGCCGCCTCTACATCCATCTATGGAACAAGGGCCGCCTTTGGCGTGATACTGATACAAACAAAGGGAGCAAAGGGAACCGACCGCACCACGATAAACTACTCTAACAACTTTGCTTGGGACGGAGCTACCTTTTTACCAAAGTTCCCCGACGTGCCATCGCAACTTAGGGCTGCATTGGAGGGCAAGGCTAATGCCAACAACTACGAGGTTGAACTCTTCGGCATGTATTTCGACAAGCTGTTGCCGTTGGCCGAGAAGTGGCAACAGCAGAACGGCGGCAAGCAGGGATACCGCGAAATGCGCCAATATGTAGACGACAACAACATTGGCGACTACACCATCATCGACAAAACACCCTACTACTATGCCGACTGGGACATCAACAAGATTTATTACAACAACGCCGCACCTGCCCAAAGCCATGCCCTTTCGGTACAAGGCTCGTCGGGCAAGAGCAACTATTACCTATCTTTGGGCTACGACTACAAAGAGGGCACGATGAAGATACGCCCCGACAGGCTGAACAAATATAATGCCTCGCTTGCCATTACCACTAGCCCGTACGACTGGTTGCAAATGGGCGCACGCTTAAACTTCACTCGCCGCGACTTCACCACGCCCGACACCTTTAACAACGTGTACCAATACATCTGGCGATGGGGTTCGTTCTTCTTGCCTTCGGGCAGCATCAACGGCTACGACAGGCGCATTATGGCCATGCTAAAACAGGCCGCCGACAAGGACGTAACTACCGACTATTTGCGCATCAACACCTTTGTGAAAGCCAACATCACCGATGGACTGACATTCAATACCGACTTCACTTACGCCATCGAGAACATGAACTCGGGTTCGCAAGACTTTTCCGTATATGGCCTGAACTGGGGTAGCGTAACACCCTCGTACGTCGTAAGCAAAGGCGACACCAAGGTATGGCGCGACAATTCCAAGCAAAACACTTGGACACTTAACGCCTACTTTAACTACGAGAAGACCTTTGCCACCAACCACAACTTCAAGGTGATGCTGGGCTTGAATGCCGAAAAAGAGAAGTACAGCTACTTCTGGGGAAACAGGAAAGGAATTATCGACGAGCGTTTTCCCGAACTAAACTTGGCCAGCCCCATCGGGCAAGACCTTGACGCTAAACACACCCACCGCGCCTCAGCAGGCTACTTCGGCCGTATAAACTACGACTACAAGGACATCTACCTGCTGGAACTTAACGGCCGCTACGATGGTTCGTCACGTTTCCCACGCCATTCGCACTGGGCATTCTTCCCATCGGTGTCGTTGGGCTATCGTTTCTCCGAAGAACCTTACTTCAAACAGCTTCGTAATGTGGTTAGCAATGGTAAGTTGCGCGCCTCGTTCGGCGAGATTGGCAACGAGGCCGTGGGCGACTACATGTTCGAATCGCTCATCACCCAAGTAGATAGAGACGACGTACACTGGGTAGACGGCAACCAAGAGAATGCCAACAAACTGCCAATGTTCAACACACCAAATCTGGTTGAGCCCATTTTGACATGGGAACGCATACGAACCACCGACGTGGGGCTTGACTTAGGCTTCCTAAACAACGAACTATCAGTGGGGTTTGACTGGTATCAGCGCGAGAACACCGACATGTTAGCCCCCAGCCAAGTGCTACCGCAAGTATTGGGAACAGATGCCCCTATGGCAAACGCAGGCACATTGCGCACGCGCGGATGGGAACTAACCCTCGATTGGCACCATCGCTTTGGCGAGTTTAACGTGTATGCCAACTTCAACTTGGCCGATTCGAAGACCGTTGTAACCAAATGGGAGAGCAAGGCCAAGCTGCTTAACCAGAACTATTCGGGTAAAACCTATGGCGACATCTGGGGATTTGAAACCGACCGCTACTTTGAAGAGAGCGACTTTACGGGACAAAACGCAGACGGAACATGGAATTACGCCAACGGCATAGCCTCGCAAAAGGGATTGGAGCAAGGCTCTTTCCACTACGGACCTGGCGATGTGAAGTTTAAAGACCTAGACGGAAACGGCGTTATTGACGGAGGTGAAGGCACTGCCGACAAACACGGCGACCTAAAAGTGATAGGCAACTTCTTGCCACGTTACGAATATAGTTTCCACCTTGGCGGCGCATGGCGCGGGTTCGACCTCGACCTGTTCTTCCAGGGCGTGGGCAAACGCCATGTGTGGACAGTGTCTTCAATGAACTTCCCGCTGATGCGCGAGGCCGACCTTGCCATATACGACCATCAACTGAGCTACAACCGCGTGATATATAAAAACGGACTGAAAGACGTTGAACGCTACGAGGTGAACCAAGCCAACAAGTATCCACGCCTGTTCCCTGGCAACGACCCACAAGGAAACATATCGGTTATCGATGCCGGAACGAACAACTATTATCCGCAATCGCGCTACCTCACCGACATGTCGTACCTCAGGCTTAAGAACGTAACCCTTGGTTACACCCTTCCTAAGGAACTAACCCGCAAGGCTTACATACAAAAGGCACGCATATACCTAAGCGCAAGCAACCTCTTCTTGCTTTATAAAGGCAACGACCTGCCCGTAGACCCCGAAATAAATGCGGGTGCAGGTTTGAAGTATGGCGGTTGGGGACGTACTGCCCCCATCACCCGCACCCTCTCGTTTGGTATGCAGGTAACATTATAAACCATCTAGACCCTTAGACAAATGAAAAAGATAATCATAGCCGGCCTGTTGACGATGGGCGCGTTGGCAAGCTGCAACGACTTCCTAGACCTTGCGCCGCAGGACAAGTTCACAGATACGCCCGAATATTGGGACAACACCGTAAACCTAGAAGACCAGTGTAACCTTTTCTACGAGGATTACTTGGGATATGGCAATGCTGGCGGACAAGGGTGGTTCTATTATAAAACCTTGGGCGACGACCAAGTGAACTTCCAAAAGAATGATTGGGCTTGGAAGAACGCTCCTGCCACCTCAAGCGATTGGAAAGATGCCTACAAGTCCATCAGGCATGCCAACTTCATCCTCGATCGGCTTTCAACTTCGCGTATGGACGACGGCAACAAAGCCAACTTCCAAGCCATTGCACGCCTTAATAGGGCATGGCAATACTATCAATTGGTGCGCATGTTTGGCAATGTGCCACTGGTAATATCCGTACCCGACCACCATTCGGACAAAATTCTATACGGTCCACGTGTAGATCGCGACGTGGTGATGGACAGTGTAGCGGCCGACCTCAGCTTTGCCACCCAACACATAGCGGGAACTAACAAGCAACGTTTCACCAAGAAAATGGCCCAAGCCATGCTGGCAGATGTGGCCTTGTACGAGGGAACCTACTGCAAATATCGCAAAGCAGAAGATAATGCAGGCAAAGGCCCTGATGCAGAAAGGGCAAAAAAATATCTCAACATCTGTGTGGAGGCTTGCAAAGTAATTATGGACGATAAGGAGCTAAAACTCAATGACAGCTATCAAGGCAATTACAACTCGATAGACCTGAGCAAAAACCCCGAAATGATATTCTATAAGCCCTACTCTAAGAACACGCTCATGCACTCGCTCATCGACTACACAGTAAATACGGGCGGAACGAACGGTATGACCAAAGACGCGTTTGACAACTACCTTTTCTTAGACGGCAAACCACTGGCTACCACAACACTGAACAAAACCGATGCGCCTAAAATGGTTATTGTAAACGTGCAGAAAAAGGTTGACGGCGTAATGAAGACCGTACAAGACACCAGCTACAACATCAAACACCTCTTTGCGGTGCGCGACAAACGCCTGGGTGTAACCCTCGACACGGTGTTGGCCTTCAAAGGTAAGGCCTATTCAAGGGCCGGTTCCAACGCATTCACCTCTACCACGGGTTATGGCGTAGCCAAATACGACAACCCCCAACTGCTTACCACAACTGAACGAAACAACATCAACCGCCAATACACCGACGCACCCATCTATTGGTTGTCCGTAATCTACCTCAATTATGCAGAGGCAATGGCCGAGTTGGGTACGATAACGCAAAACGACTTGAACAAGTCGGTGAACTTGTTGCAAGCCCGCGCCGGACTTCCTAACATGACACTCACCCCAGATGCCGACCCCGCAAACAACATGGGCGTAAGCAATCTGCTTTGGGAGATACGTCGCGCACGCCGTTGCGAACTGATGTTCGACAACTGGTACCGCTATTGGGACCTCATACGCTGGCACCAACTAGAGCTAGTAGACTCTAAAGCGCACCCCAACATCTACCGCGGAGCCAACATGACCACCGTAGACAAACCGCAAGTGGAACTAGACACGCTCAACAATGCCGCACCTTGGGAGGTGTACATGGCAGGTTCAAACACCCGCAAGCAAGTTAGAACTTACGACAAGAAGTATTACTTCTACCCCATCCCCACGGGGCAAAAGGCGCTTAACGGCAATTTGGAACAGAACCCAGGATGGTAAAAGGCCGCAAGGTTTCCATTTCTTATAGAGATTTGGCGACTGCAACAGTCTAACAAGCAAGGTAACAGTGCTGGATTAACAGCCAGTTACTGTGAGAATAAGAACAGCGAACAAGACAAGCATTGGCAGGGACTTGCCCCAGAAAGGCAAGTGCCCTGCCAACTGCATGCCATACACAGGCACCGTTCGAGCATCATGTTCAACCCGCCCCTGGCATCCGAGAATAGCTTTACAACTACGACAGAAGCCTAACCAAAAGGAATAACCAACATTTCAAATCATATTTAAAATGCGAAGAATCTATTATTTAAGCGCGGCTTTCGCAGCCCTATCGGGCACCTTCGCCCCACAGCAGGCGCAGGCAGCAGCCTCACAATCGCCTCGCACAACAAACGCAGTGCAACAGCAAACAAGCCTTTCGGGTATTGTTACCGATGCCAACGGCGAACCCGTAACGGGCGCATCGGTAGCCATTGAAGGCAAGGGCGTGGGCGCAGTGACCGACATCAACGGCCGATTTACCATCGACGCTCGCCCCGGAGACAAACTAACCATCACCTACGTGGGCTACAATCCCATGCAAGTGACGGCTAGGGCCGACATGCGCATCACCCTGACAGAGAACGCCAGTCAGCTAGGCGAAGTTGTAGTGGTGGGCTACGGCACACAAAAGAAGGTGAACCTAACCGGTGCCGTGGCCAACGTCAACGTTAAAGACGCCATCGCCAGCCGCCCCATCACCGACGTGGCCAAAGCCTTGCAGGGCATCACGCCTGGTCTTACCATCACCAACCGCATCGGTGGAGTGGGCACGCAAAGTGCCATTAAGCTTCGCGGTTCGGTGGGTTCGCTTAGTGCAGAATCGGGAACATCACCGCTTATCCTCGTAGACAACGTGGAAGTTCCCAACCTCAACCTCGTAAATCCCGACGACATCGAAACCATTTCGGTGCTCAAAGATGCCGCCTCGGCCTCTATTTACGGAACGCGTGCAGCCTGGGGTGTTATCCTTATCACCACCAAACAAGGCGCATTCAACGACAAGGTGAACGTAACCTACTCCAACAACTTTGCGTGGAGCACGCCCACCAAGATGCCCGAACAGATGAAAGCCTCAGACAATGCCCGCTTTATCTTCGAGATTATGAAGAGCAAAGGCAAAACAAGAGAAACAAGTATCGGCTACACCATCGACGAGGGGCTAATAAAGAAACTCGAAGATTGGGAAAACAAGTATGGTGGAATGTCGCAAGCCGAACTTGGCGAGATGCAAGAAGGCCGAGATTTTGAAATCATTGGCAGCAACACCTACTTCTATCGCTCGTTCGATCCCATCAAAGAGTTCACCCGCAAATGGACTCCACAGCAGAACCACAACCTCTCGGTGACGGGCGGCAGCAAGAAAACCACCTATAACATCAGCCTTAGCTACCTTAACCAAACGGGCGTGATGAAATACAATAGCGACCAATACGACCGCTATACGCTACACAGCAGCATCACGTCGAGCATTCGCGACTGGTGGAAGGTTCGCGCAAACGTACTCTTCACCCGCACCAAGAACGACGAGCCTTATCGCTTCACGTCTGGCCAATACGATGCTTGGTTCTACCTACTGCGTTGGCCGCGTTGGTATCCTTATGCCAACTACAAAGGCCGTCCCTTCCGTTCGGCCGTTACCGACATCAAACACGGCAACCGCGAAAACACCACAACCACCTACGTTCGCACCAACCTGGGCACCGAGATAACGCCGTTGAAGAATCTCTCCATCAACTTCGACTATACGTTCTCGTTCACCAACGATGCGCGTAAGCTTAATGGCGGCACCGTTTACGCCTACGATATGTTTGCCAGTGCGCCCTTCGATAGCTACACCAACCTTTATGGTTTGGGCCACAACATGGTTGAGCAGTCTAGCCAATACACCCTACAAAACATCTTTAAGGGTTATGCCACCTACATGTTCAACCTCGACGAGCAACACAACTTCAAACTGATGGCAGGTTTCGACGCCGAAACACGCGAAGCCTTCTCCCATTATTCAGAACGCCAAAAGCTCTATAACGAGAAGTACCCAGAGATTGCACTGGCCTACGGCAACCAATTTTCGTACAACGACAATTACAGTTACCACAACGATTTCGCCGCAGCCGGTGTGTTCGGACGTATAAACTACGACTACATGCAACGTTATCTGCTTGAATTTAACTTGCGTTACGATGGCTCTTCGCGTTTCCCTGTTGGCAAGAAGTGGGCTTTCTTCCCCTCATTATCCGCAGGATGGCGTGCAAGCGAAGAGAAATTCATGGACTGGGCCAAGCCCGCACTCTCCAACTTCAAGCTACGTGGCTCGTGGGGCACCATCGGTAACCAAGACGTGGCCGCCTATGCCTACCTGCCCACAATGGCTCCGCAGAACTCAGGATGGGTTATCGACGGAAAGAATGTAGCTACACTCAACACTCCTTCCGTTAGTTCCGATGCCCTAACATGGGAACGCGTGTCCACACTCGACCTAGGTTTCGATGCCAGCTTCTTCAACAACGACCTCAACGTAACCTTCGACTGGTATCGTCGCATTACATCAGGCATGCACACCGCCGGCGAACAGCTACCCGCAACCTTTGGTGCCACTGTACCAAAGAAAAACTTTGGCGAGATAACAGGCACCGGATTAGAAATAGGAGTCAACTATCAACACCAGTTCTCCAACGGCTTAGGCATCTCGGCTTCGGCCTCTTTCTCGCACATTAAAGAGGTTATCACCAAGTTTAACAGCCAAACCCGCAACATCAACGGCAACTATCAAGGCAAGCGACTAGGCGAGATCTGGGGTTACGAGACCGACCGCCTGTTCCAAGCCGACGACTTCGACAACACGGGTAAGCTCAAAGCGGGCATCCCCTCGCAAAGCAAATTCGAGAACGATGACTTTAAGTTTGGCCCAGGTGACGTGAAATACAAGGACCTCGACGGCGACAAGGCCATCACTTATGGCGACAACACCGTTGAAAACCCTGGCGACCAGAGGGTGATTGGTAACTTCCTGCCCAACTACGAGTACAGTTTCTCGCTCGGCGCAAGCTATAAGGGGTTCGATTTCAACATGTTCTTCCAAGGCGTGGGCAAGCGCGACTTCTGGGTTGGCGGCGCAATCGGCATCCCAGCAGGCGGTTCTGGCTACAAGGAAGCTGCCTATAAGCATCAGCTAGACTACTGGACACCCTCCAATACGGGCGCATTCTATCCCCGTCCAACGGATATGAGCTGGAATCAAAACGGCCAGAACTACCTCAAACAAACTCGTTTCTTGGCCAACATGGCCTATTTGCGCTGCAAGAACATCACCTTGGGCTACACCCTGCCGCAAAACATCGTGAACAAAGCCTTGTTGCAAAGCGTACGCGTGTATGTAAGTGCCGAAAATCTCTTCGAATTTGAGAACCTACGCTTGCCTATCGACCCCGAAACTACTGAGTACAAGCGCGACGCTAAAAACCCCGCATGGTCCTTCGGACGTTCATATCCCTACACCCGTACCATCTCTTTCGGCCTGCAAGCCGCATTCTAACCCCCTTAACAAGAACAAGATATGAAACATAAGATATTGAGCCTTGCGCTCTTGGCCCTGCCTTTGGTGGCCTGCAACGACTTCCTTACGCGCGAGCCTTTCGACCGGCTACGTGCCGACAACGACGAAACGTGGAACTCGGAAGATGTCGTCAAGTATTCCATGTACAACGTTTACCCAACCTTCTTCAAGGGCTACAACTCTGGATGGGGGCGTGCCGACTGGTTCGCCGAAACTGACATTGCCGACTGGAACGACGACAACGCACAAGAAAAGGCCACTTTCTTCACGAAGAACGTGCCCACTACAACAAGTTCCACCAATCCTTGGAACTTCGAAATGATACACACCGTTAACACCTACCTCGACAAGCTATCCCGCTCTACCATGCTAGACGAGCCTAAACGCCATTGGACGGGTGTTAACCGTTTTCTCCGTGCGCTGGAATACGCCAAGCTTGTGTCTAACTTCGGCGACGTTCCATACTATCAGCAGCCCATCGCACCAACCGACAAGGCTGCGCTTTATCGCGCGTTCAGCCCACGAGCAGAAGTGATGGACAGCGTATTATCAGACATGAAGTACGCTATGGCAAACGTACGCCTCGAAGACGACGTCAAGGGATTGCACATTGTTAAGGATGTTGTGTATGCCTACGCCTCTCGTATTTTCCTCTTCGAAGGCACGTGGCAAAAGTATCACAACAAAAACAACGAGTTGGCTGCCAAATACCTACAAGAGGCCAAAGATGCGGCCGATTCCGTATTGAAATCAAAGCGTTATCAGCTATGCCCCAACTATAAGGACCTCACCACCTCGATAGACCTTGCCGGAAATCCCGAGATTATTCTCTATCGTTCGTACGTAGCTGGCGTTGTTACCCACAGCTTGATGACGTTCAACAACACCGAACACGAAAAGTCGAGCCCTTCGAAGTCGCTCATCGAGAGCTACCTCACCAAGAACGGACTGCCCATTACACAGGTAGGTGGGAACGCCATGTACAAAGGCGACATGTTGTTTAAGGACGAGATGGCCAATCGCGACCCACGACTTTATGCCACCATCGACACAGCAGAACTGCGCTTGCCCTCTGTTGCATCGGTGTATGCCGCATCGGGTTATTTCGCCAATCGCTTTGCCAACCCCACACTCATCGGCAAGTCCGGCGGAAAGAGTTTCACCAACATCACCGACGCACCTGTGATGAAACTCAACGAAGTGATGATGAACTACATCGAGGCCGCAGCCGAGTTGGCCACATTGGGCAAGTACACCCTTACCCAAGCCGACTTCGACCGCACCATCAACGCCCTTCGTCAGCGCACCAGCACCAAGATGCCTGCCTTGCAGCTGGTGGGCGATGCCCTGAGCGTACCTGCTGGCGTAATAAACGATGCCCAACGCGATGCAGACGTTTCGCCCATCCTATGGGAGATACGCCGCGAACGCCGCGTAGAATTGGTTTACGAAGGCCTACGTTTTAACGACCTGCGCCGTTGGAAAAAGCTGAATTATGCCGACATGGTGAAGAACCCCAAGCTTAACATGGGTGCCTACGTCAACAAACGCGAATACATAAAGTGGTACAACACCGTTCATCCAGCAGCTAAGCCCGAGAACACGCTAACGAAAGAGAAAATGAGCAAGATACAACTTGTTCTCCTCAATGCCAAGGGCGAATATGAGGTTAACGACTCTGTTGGCTACATCAGGCCCATAGTGAAACAAGACTTTATGCGTACCTACTCGGATAAAGACTATCTCTACCCCATCCCATTCGACCAGCTAACGCTATACCGCAACGCTGGCCACGCCATCAAGCAAACTCCTGGCTGGGAAGAAAAGAAATAATCCATCAATAAAGCTCCCCCATCTTGCCTGCAAGGTGGGGGGAGTTTTTATGTTGAAGTATTGCCGTATAGTAAACTTCTAATTGGTGCAATTCCCTTATCTACAATGCTCATTAATGGGCATCACGTATTTCTATTTCATAAAGTAAGCCCCACCCTTCAAACTATCACTCATCGGCCGTCCGCCAAAATAAGAGAATATAAGGCACAAGATGTCGTTAAATGTATTCTACAAGGTTCTGAACATCTTAATTTTACCCCCAATCAGTCATTAGAGCCGCTTAGATTTTGTGTATTGTTGAGCATATTGCCTGCCTTATTCTTGAAGACGTAGCGGGCTACGTCAAGAGAGTAAGACAGGCAAGAAGCCGACAAGCAAACGAAAGATGAACAGGAAGCGATGGAAACAACCTGAAATAACAGGTAAGCGGCCGAACCACCAATTGGGGGTTAATATTTCTACAAACCGAGAGCAGCGCAGAACAAGCCAATTCACAGGCTTATAAACGCACTAAGGCCCAACAACTCCCAAAGGCACCAACACATCAACTTTCCAACTAGAAAACTCAAAAACTCACCAACTTACCAACTCAAAAACTCACCAACTCATAAACTTCCACCGCCCTTGCCAACCTATATTTGTTAGACGGAAAGATTGGTCAATTTGTCTAATGCCAGTTAAAATCCTTACAAAAGCCATTGAGGTAACAAAAATTTTCTTTAAATTTGCCTTCGTAAAATCTCGTCTCTCGTGCCTACACGCTTTATCTTAGCATTGCTTCCCATTAGCAATTGCTATACATACTATCATGATATATGACATTTTAAAGCAACCAGCACGAGCTTGGCACACAGCAACAATCGCCATGAAGCAACCCACTTCTATTTACATATAGCCTAAAAGCCGAGATTAAACTAAGGAGAAGAACCAATGACAAAGGAAGAACACGCTGAAAAATGGGCCGAACAAGGCTTCTGCTTAGCCGCGTTCGATATTGATAGCTACAGCTAAATTCTCTTTATTTGCACATGCAAAACGCTAGAAAAGCTAAGAAAACTGGGCGAGGAGCTTCTTCGTACGATAGATTTAGCACAGGAGATGTAACCTTAACAAGCGGGGATATTGCCACTTAGCGAATTACAAACCCATTGACTGTTCAGCAGAAAACAAGCCTGCCGACTCGTCAGCCCCGTTAACAGAAAACGACACTTAAACCCAAATCGGTCGTTAGAGCCTGTGCAGATTTTGTGTATTGTTGAGCAT
>ERZ773004.175-NODE-175-length-43326-cov-5.879966_pt1 | contig 43326 bp, 53 predicted proteins | sample MGYA00580667_ERZ773004 | MGnify/ENA primary metagenome ERZ773004 (study PRJEB29015, sample SAMEA2737963) | human oral metagenome | biome: human oral; feature: human-associated habitat; material: dental | place: China | collected 2123 ... | reverse complement strand
CCTTTCTTGCTTTGACATAAACTTCTGCCAGCCCTTCATAGCCAAATTTCCTGTATTTTTTCATAACCAGTTCTATTTCTTCTTGCGTGTGCTGGTTTGGGTGGCTCTTAGGTCTTCTGCTTTTTGGTAGAAGAGACTGGACTGTGCTGTCGTATCTGTCTCTCCAACGTTTTATCTGCTGACGTGATGTCTTATACTTCATTGCTGCCTTTGAATTATTATGTTTTATTGCATACTCAATTACCCGTTGACGAATACGGTATACTTCTGATATACCACTCATATGAAAGGCTTCTCCTTAATGTGGTTTTGGTTGGCTTACATTATATCAGAAACCTTTCTTTTTTGTATATTCTTGTCACATATGTATTATCTCACAACATTTAACGCGTTTTCTATTTGAATATCACTATATTTTTGAACTTTTTCGTAACAATGAACTTTTTTGTATCTTTTACTTTTTCTATATAGTATAATAAACTAGATATTAATTGATAACGAATATCAAATAAGGGTATAGATCCCCTATACGAGATAAGTTTATTCTATGTTATTAAGATTTTAAATAATGGTATTTATAATTTTTAAACTATATTTTTCAACACAATCCAACCGGGATTTACTGTATTTATTTAAACTTTTTCGTTGTTTTATAGATCTAAATATATTTTAAAAGGAGATATTATGAAGATTGACGGTAGAGCCATGGCGCTCTTTAATATTAAAAAAGAAGTTTACCTTGTTGCTTTGTGTAAACTCGTTGCTTTTTGGTGTTCTTTATTTTTCATCTACAATTTTGTAGATTTACTTTTCTATTTATTAGATAACCATTCTAAATCTGGTTTTATCTTAACTTTTGCTTTTAGAACAACATTAAGCTTGGTTATTTACTACTTAGCTACTACTGGAGATAACTTCTTTAGTCACAAGATTTCTAAACAAGTTAGAAATACTTTGCGTGAAGAGATTTATAACAAAGTTGAAAAGTTATCACTTAATTATACGGAGGCTGTTAATACAGGTAGCCTTCTTGTTATGAACTCTTCTTCAATAGTTAATATTGAGTTTTATTTTAACAAGTTCGTTCCTCAGATGTTCGCGACGTTGTTTATCGTCTTAAGTTCGTTTGTTGTTTATGGTAAAATTCATATTCTGTTATTTATCGCGATGTTGGTTCTTTATCCATTAATACCTGTATCTATTATGGTTATTATTAAAAAATCAAAAAAAGCCAACAAACAAAACTTTAGTGATTTCCTTAGTTTGTCAGAAGTTTTCTACGATAGATTATCTGGTTTCACTACTGCAAAAATTTATGGAAAAGAAGATAACGTAGCTGGCGATGTTGATAATCGTAGTGCTCGTTATAGAAAATCAACAATGGCTCTGTTACGCCATCAACTTAATTCGATTAATGTAATGGATGCGATAACTTACATTTCAATTTTCGTTTTATCTATTATTGCGATTTTTATCGTGAAAGATCAAAAACTTATCGTCTTCGTTATCGTTGCTACGCTTGAGTGTTTCAAACCACTTCGTGCTTTAGGCGGATTGTTCCATATTTCTATGAAGGGAAATGTTGAGTTAGATAATATCTACAAACTTCTTGATTATCCTGAACAAGAAAAAGACAATAATATTACTCTAACATCTGGAAAAAATATCGTTTTAAGCAATGTAAGTTTTTCTTATAACGAAGAGCCGACACTTAAAGATATTAATATGATTTTCAAACCTAGCACAAAAACTGCTCTTGTTGGAGAAAGTGGTAGTGGAAAATCTACTATTATAAAACTAATACTAGGGTTAAATTCTAACTATGCAGGAAGTATTAAATACGATACTTTTGATATAGATACTATTCCAGCGAATAAAATGTCTAAAATAGCTACTCTTATTACTAATGATAGCTATCTTGTTCAAGGTTCAATCCGCTCTCACCTTTCTGTCAACAAACATATTACAGAAGAAGATATGTACAATGCTCTTGAAAAAGTTAATCTAAAAGACTTTGTAATTGAAAATGGTGGTCTTGACTATGAGCTTAGCTGTGGTGCTAGCAATCTTTCTGGTGGTCAAAAGCAACGTTTACTTGCTGCAAAAGCTATTTTAAAAGACAGTTATATCTACATATTAGATGAGGCTGTTTCTAACATTGATGATTACAGTAAAAAAATTGTTCTTGATGCATTTGATTCAATTAAGGATGGAAAGATTATCATTGTTATTTCTCACGATTTAGAGACAATTACTAATTCTGATAATATTTATGTATTGAAAGATCAGCAAATAATCGAAGAAGGTACTCATGAACAACTTATAGACCAACCTTCTCTATACAAAAAATTATTTAACGATCAACAACAATTAAAAGAGAAGTTTTTAGCTAAGGAGGTAGAGTAATGACATCACTAAAACAATTAAAACAACTTTTAGCGATTGCGAAAGAGTTTAAGCGACCACTTTTACGTGCGACATTGTTCGGAAGTCTAGGACATCTTACTTTAGTAGTATTTACCTACTTTATAGCATTGTTCTTTATAACAAAAATTACAACAGTAGCGGCTATTTTATTTATTTTAATATTTGTTCTAGCAATACTGAAAGGTCTGTTTAGCTATACAGAACAACTACTAAATCACTATGTAGCTTTTAAAGTTTTACATGCATTACGTATTAAAGTGTTAGATAAATTCAAGCGTATTTCTATTGACAGCTTTACAAAAAATACGTCTGGGGATTACATGACGATGATTACAACCGATATAGAACTATTAGAGGTGTTTTACGCTCATACTATTACACCATTTCTAATCTATATCGCTCAAAGTTTAGTTGTTAGCACATTCCTACTATTCTTCAGCGTGAAACTTGGCCTTGTTGCTTTGTTTGTTTATATAATTATCGGGCTAGTTTACCCACTTGCTTTTCGTAATAAAGGACAAGAAGTTGGTGAAGGTTATCGTCGTAAACTAACTGCGGTTAATAACAATTCTTCTGAACAAGCCTATGGTATTTTTGAAGCTCTTCAATATGATAAAATCAAAGAAGAAAAAGCTAATATCCGCATGGAAACAGAAGAATTAACTCATAGTTCTTACATCAAGAATAAGTTCCTAATAGACTTAAATACTTTAAACGTTATTACTTACAATTTTGGAGTGCTTGGTTTTATTTACTTCGCTACAACGCTTGGTAATCCTAATACAACTATCGCCCTTAGTGCAATGTTTATCGTATCATTTATCCCTATCTTGTATATGGGGAATCTTGCTTCTACTCTAAGTCAAACCATGGCTAGTGGAAAGAGATTTTTAGAACTTATGAACACACCAGAAGAACCAGAAAACACTGGACAAATCGTTGATTTTAAAGAGTTAAAAGTAGACAATCTTACTTATAGTTATAATGATTCTAACGTTATCGAAAATCTAAGTTTTTCTGCAAAACGTGGTGAAATCATCGGTATTAGCGGCCCAAGTGGTTGCGGTAAATCAACGGTTGCTAAACTTATTATGAAGTTCATCTCTGATGAGAATATGCAAGGCAATATCACTATTGATAACATAAATCTACGCGATATAGATAACCGCTTCTTTAGAGAAAATAGTTCTATAATCTTACAAGACAGCTATCTATTCAACACTTCAATTAAGAATAATATCAGCTTCTTTGACAAAGATATTTATAAAGAGCGCTTAGCTGATTCACTTAAACACACTAACCTTAAAAACTTCGTCGATAGCCTACGCCGTCGTGAAAATGAGATTGTTGGTGAACGTAGTTCTAATATCAGCTCTGGACAAAAACAACGTCTTTCAGTTGCTCGTTCATTCTATAACGAAAGTAAACTTTTAATACTAGATGAAGCAACAGCAAATATTGATATTTTTAGTGAAATCGAAGTCTTAAAAGCGTTAGAAGCAGAAAAAGAAGATAAGATTACTATTATTATCTCACACAACAAATCTACTTTATCAATTTGTGATAAGATAATTAAATTAGGATAAGATTAAAAGGTATAGGTTTTTTAGCCTATACCTTTTAGTTATATCTATATTGTCCAACAGTTATATATTTGGCGCTCTATCACATCTAAATCATGTTCTTCTGTTTCGCAGATAACTCCATCAAAGACGATGAATCTCTGAATAAAATATGTAATTAACGCTCCCGCAATAGGTCTCATTATTTCAGGTAATGTCAATTCTTTATTGATTTCTGGATTATTCTGTTTTAAATACTCGAAAAACTCATCCAATCTTCTTTCTTTAAAGACTTCTTCTGCACCTATAATTATCTTTTGTTTTAACTGCTCATTAGTTAATACTTCCGAGAAAATAATCTTTATAATATCTTTATTTTCTTTCATAAATCTAAAACGATCTCTCACTATATAATGAATAATTTCTTTGACAGTTATAGTATTAATATTTTTTACCCTACCTAAAAAATTTGAAAATAATCTTGGTAAAATCGGCGTAATTATTGAAATAAGCAAATCTTCTTTTGTTCGAAAGTATTTGAACACAGTTGCCTGGCTTACTCCTGCAGCTTTCGCTATTTCTAACGTTGAAGTACCATTGTATCCTTTTTTACCAAATAATATTATTGCTGCTTCTAATGTTTTTTTCTTACCAGGTGGCATATCTCCTTCAGTCATCAAATCCAAGGACGACTTTAATATATTTTCTACCATTTTCTTCTCCTAACTCTACTTCTTTACACTTTTCTATAACGTTTTAATCCTATTATATTTAACGTAATTAAAACTACAAAAAAGATTGTTAAGATTATAATATCCCCTTTTATATCTAATAGTGTTTTCCCTTCTAAAATAATTTTACTTAATCCATCTCCACTATAAGTTACAGGTAAAACTTTACTTATATATACTGCTACTTTCCCCATATTTTCAACAGGAACAATACCACTAAAGAACATCTGCGGTATAATTACTAATGGTATAAACTGCATAACTTGAAACTCTGATTTCGCGGCTGTCGATAGAAGCATACCTAGTGCCAATGCTCCAAGAGCAAGCAGCATATTAACAATTATCACATAAACTAAACTTCCTGCAACTTCTATTTTTAGCAGGTATATAGCAGACAATGTAATGACAATAGTCTGAATTATCGCAAGAAATCCATAAGAGATAGTATAACCGAAAATAATCTCACTTCTTTTTACCGGTGTCGCTAATAATCTATCTAATGTTCCACTAGTTCGTTCTTTTAACAAAGCTATACCAGAAATTAAAAATACAAAGAAAAATGATATATAGCCGATTACTATCGGTGCTATCTTATTGAAAAATGTCGTATCTTCACTTCCGTAGTTATAACTTTCGGTTATTTCTGGTTTTTGTTTAGCAAGTGCTAGATTGGGATTAACTTTTTGTATAGTTTCTATAAATCCTTTTATCTCTGCGCCGGTTAGACTAGCTTTTAAGACTTGTCGAGCTTGAGTAGTTTTTACAGAATCAGTATTTGCATATGTTACTTCGTACTTGTTGTCTTTATAATATATTACCGTATCAAGCTGTCCATCTTTTAATTTTTTCTCCGCTTCTTCTTTTGTAGTTATACCTTCTAAACTAACATTATCTACATTTTTCATAACCTCTTCTACTTTTGTCGGTACATCTACCGCACCAATGCGGACATTTTCTGTTGTATCGGCTGAAAAAACTATATTTAACAGCCACATTATAAGTATCGGAGCAATAAACATCAATGCAAAAGTTCTCTTATCCCTAAGCAACTCTTTAAAAACTTTTTTAGCAATAGCTATCGTTCTCATTTTATTTTACCTCCACTGTTAAAAATACATCTTCAATAGTATTTACATTATTCTTTTCTTTTAGGTTGTTAGGAGTATCAAAGGCAATTATTTTCCCACCTAAAAGAAGACCTACCTTATTACAAAGTTCCGCTTCATCCATAACATGAGTAGTAATCAAAATACCCACACCATTGTCGCGTTGTTTATAAAGTTCTCTCCAAATTTTTCTTCGCAAAGCAGGATCTATACCTACGGTTGGCTCATCTAATACTAATAACTTTGGTTTACCTAACAGTGCAATCGCCAGAGATAAGCGACGTTTCATCCCACCAGAATAATTTTCTACTTGTTTTTTCAAGTCCACCGATAAATCCACCACTTCTGCGACATAACTTATTTCTTCTTTTAATTTTTCTCCTTTAAGGTTTTTCATCTGTCCAAAAAACTCTAAGTTTTCATAGCCGGTCAGCGCTTCATATAGCGCGTCACTTTGCGCCATATAACCTATGTTTCCTAATATCTTTCGTTCCGGCATTATTTTATCTAAAACGAGCGCTTTTCCCGTATCTGCTTTTTCCATTCCTAACATAGTTTTTATTAATGTAGATTTCCCCGAACCACTCGGTCCTATTAAACCTATTATCTCAGATTTTTTTAGCTGAAAATCTATATTATCCAAAACCTTTTGTTGACCAAAACTTTTGCTTAGCTGAGTTATATCTATAAATCTATCCATATTAATCACCCTTTCTTTATTTAATAAAAACTTATTTCGCTTCTTAGGTAAGTAAACACTCACCTTTGTTTTAAAAAATTTTTGACTTTAGTTTTTTAATAGCTCTAAAATCAAATCATTTTAAATATCTTCTCAATAATAATTAAATTTGTTATCAAAACTTATATCTATCTTCTACTTTTAGTATAGTGAGTAATCACTCACTTGTCAAGGAATAAATTAAAGTATACGTGTTATTTCTTTAGTTATTCGCTCCTCTAGTCGCCACAACAAAATAAAAAAACAATCTCAAGTATCACGTGACTTTATCAACAAGATTTTTTCCAAAACTTGTCAGTTAGTTAAGATACTCAAGATTGTTTTATATATTTTCAGATATTATTTTTTCTCTGTAATATTTACAATTATTTCACCCTTACTATTACGTCCTAGTGTGTATGAATAACCTTTTTTATTCTCTTTTATTAAACGAGCAATTTCTACATCTGCATATTTTTTAGCTTCTTCTGAAGTTTTAAATGTTCCAGATGTTGTTGTAGAAGGTGTTTTATCATCTTTCTTATCGCTTGAATTGTTATTGTTACTATTATTTGCACGTCTATTATTTGATGTAGCGTTATTGTTAGATGATCTATTTGCAGATGAGTTAGAGTTATTAGAGTTTTGACTTTCACGATATTTTTCTTCATCACTTTTAGCTTTAGATGTTGATGATTTTGAATCTTCATTATCATCGTTATCTTCTTTTTCTTTATCTTTTGATTTAGATGTCGACGTCGTGTTGTTGTCTTTTTTCTTACTTGCATTATCTCCGCCTGAGAAATAGCTAATCGCTAAAAATAAAGCACTACATAGAAATATCGCTAGAACAATTCCCCATAATACTTTTAGTAATCTATTATCTTTCATTTTTTATCAATCCTTTGTTTTTTTATATTAATATTATAATACTCTTTTGAAAAATTTTCTACTATTTTTTCGCTATTTTCTTAATATAATCCTAACACTTCTACATTAAGTTTAATTTAAAACTAACCTATAAAATCTCTTCCTAAAAATTTATTTTTCATGAGAAAATCTCTCTATTTTTTCGATATGTTTAATGTCAGAGGCCAAAGACAAATAACAAATAAATACAAAGGAGATTTTTATTATGAAATTACTAAAAAAAACATTACATTTAAACTATTCAGAGCCGAAAGGCGACAAACAAGTTGTTAAAAGTTATTCATTCAATGTTAACGCTGATACTGACGATACTAAACTTAAAGAAGTAGGCGATGAAATCGCGAAATTAGTATCTAAAAACATTGATAATACTACAATTAATACAAAATCACTAATTTAATAGAGGAGAATTATTATGGAAAAAACATTAAATATTTTTTTTACAACTACTAATAAAAAAACTTATCATATTACTTTAGCTCATCCTAAAGATGGTTTAACTAAAGAAGTTATCCAAGGTGTCGCTCAAAAAATTATTGACGCACAATGCTTTAACAGTGATAAACATACTCTTGTTGCTTTCAAAAAAGCAACTTATGTAACTCGTGAAGAAAACGAGATTCTATAATTAAGCAAAAAAGGTGCGATATCTATCGTACCTTTTTTATGCGCACATTATTATTTAGAAAAGTATTAAAGAAAAAATCATAAATTTTAAGGAGGGTTTTTTATGGATATTTTGAATTTTATCAACACCGTAGGTTTCCCTATTTTTGTTGCAGTTTTTTTCTTATTAAAACTAGATAAAACTCTGCAAAATATCGGAAAAAGTGTCAATGATTTGACCGAAATTATCAAAATAAAACTTAACACTAAAGACTAATTTTTACTCTTAACTTATAGGGTTAGTTCATTCCAATAGATTATTTATTAAGGAGGCTTATTATGGCAACACAACAAACAATGGTTAATTGGGCAAAAGATCAAATTTATAAATGGATAGATATGGATGGAGCTTATGGAGCACAGTGCGTTGACTTAATTATGGCTTATGTCAAAAACTTCGCAAACTTTCGTGTATCAGGCAACGCTATTGACTACTTGACAAACACTCTTCCTAATGGATGGCGTCGATATCGTAAAGGAGAAGCTACTATCGCTCCTGGAGACATTGCAATATGGCACTGGGGCTCATGGGACAAATATGGTCACGTCGGAATCGTTATTGATGTGCGTAGTAATATTATTACTTCTGTTGAGCAAAATGTTGATGGTACTCCAGAGCGTGGTGGTGCAGCAAAAATTATGGCGCGTGACGATACTTGTCTTGTCGGTTTTATCCGTCCGCCTTATGACAACGGAGAAAACTGGACAAGAATACCCGAACAAGGAAAATTTATAGTTGAAGTTACAGAAATTAACGTTCGAACTAAACCTAGTATTTTTTCTCAAAAGGTCGACTCTTACACTACTGGAGAAAAAGTTTTTTATGATAGCTATGTTATTAACGAAGGACTAATTTGGATTAGTTATATTTCTTGCAAAGGCGAACGCCATTATATTGCTACCGGCGCTTGTAAAAATGGAAAAAGAATAAGCAACTGGGGATGATTTTTACAATAACTCATATAAAATCATGCAAAACAAAAAAGAAAGATACTCTTACCTATCTTTCTTTTTTAATATTTACCCCCTAAAGGTCCCTGACCACCAATTATTAACCCTACATTATGTTGATGAAAGATTATAATTCAATAGAGTCCGCCTTAGCGGCCAAGAATCTTTAGGTAAGGGGATTTGTTAAGGTGTTTTTTATAAAAAAGTTAGTGCTTCTAATTAACTTTTGAAAATACTCAAAATTTTTAAATTTACTGTTTTTCTCTTACCTCTATATTAAGTGTATCAAAGTTTTTATAATAAATCAACAATTATTTATTAAAATATTTCATTTATTATATAAACACCTGTAGTTTTATATTTTGTTCTTTAAACTAAAATTAAAATATTAACAATTATCTTCACTTTATGTATACCAAAACAAAATAAAGTTTCTTTGTTTTTTCTACTTTCTTGTATTTTTGTTTTTATGTAAATAATAAAAAAATCTAAAAATATAGTAAATATAATTTTTTTACGTTTTTTATGTTTGAAGATTAAAGTCTTTATTTTTCTTTATCTAGTGTTTTTCTACAATAGATATTTTATTATAACTCTTCATTTCCACTACTAGCAAACATCTATATTTTTTACAAACTCTTCCCCTAAAACATCAAAAAGCGCTGAACCTTTTTTATCTTCCTTAATCTTTCTAATTATGTTACAATGAAAATAACTTTAATATCAAGGAGAAACGTTATGATTACTAAAGAAATGATTAAAAAAGTTATCGAAAAAGTTAGTGAGGAAAACAAAAAAGAATGTATTAATATTAAAACTCATGTAGATGAAAATCTAACTATCTTCGATAGCAAATTTGGAGGTATCCCTTACCTTCCTAAAGATTTTGAGGTGCCATGTGATTCATCTTCTAATCATGAGCAACTTACTCTACTTGCACAAATAAACTGCGCTGAATTACCGGAAAACAACCTTTATCCTAAAGTCGGTATTTTGCAATTTTGGATTGGTCGTGATGACCTTATGGGTCTTGAAGACGATTATAAAGTAGTTTACTTTGAAAATATCGATAATACTATTACTAGAGAAGAAGTTCTTACTAAATACAAACCTCTTGACCCAAATAATTACGACCAATACACACCATTTGATCCGACAAACGCCGAATTTGGTCTAACTTTTGAAAAAGGTGTTTCTACAATCACCGTTCCAGATTATAGATTTGAAGATATAGTAATAAACGCTATTCACGAATTATATCCAGATGAAGAAGTATCAAAACTTTATAGTGATTTAGGCGCTGATGTTCATGAATATCTTTATACTTCAGTAGAAGGGTTAAACCACGCTATTGGTGGTTATCCAAACTTCACGCAGTACGATCCACGCGGTTACAATTCTGAAGAGGGAGAACAGTCACCTTATGATATAATGCTTCTTCAAGTAGAATCTGAATGGAAGAAAGATAATGATGTTGAAATTATATGGGGAGATTGCGGAGTAGGGAACTTCTTTATCTCAGAAGAAAATTTGAAAAATCGCAACTTTGAAGACGTCCTTTATAATTGGGATTGTAGTTAGATAAAAAGAAAAAGTGATGAATTTTTTTCATCACTTTTTTATATCAATTCTATTTTTTCTCTAAATATATCTGGTTTCCCCGCTATTAAATTATAAATACGGGCCACCTTAATATCTTGTACAAAGTACATGCTGTTAGAGCTGTTTAAAACCGAAACTAAAGTTATCTTTTCTTCTTTGTTAATTTCGCGTATTAACCCTGATTTCTCACTTTTTACCGCAAGCACACGAAATACCTTCGTTCCGAAGAGCTCTTCATAATTATCACGAGTAGTATTTGTTAAAACATGGATTAGCAAGCGTTGGATTTTCTTTTTACTATATCTTTTTGTAATGACTAACTTTACCAATTCTCCATGGTTTTTTGCACTAAGAGCCGCTTCGAAAATTCTATTTTCCAAACCTTCTCTCATGTCATAGATGTTTTTTAATCCATCTTTTCCTAAAGAAATAATTTTATACTTTAATAATTCGAAAAAATCTTCTTCCGTTGGTATTTTACTAGCTCTAATATCCTCAAGTAGTTCTTTTGATATATAACTTGTTATCTCTTCTGACATAATATTTTTTCTAATTGCAGTAGCGCTAAGGTGCTGTGCCATTTCTAAATTTTCATTATTAAGATTTTGCCCAGTTCTTTTTACCGGCACTAATTGTATATGTGGTGCAAATTCTTTTATCATCTTGTAATAGCTATACGCTAGACTGAAATTGGGGTTATTGTTGGAAATTCCATACAACTCGCCGTTGATTTTGGCAAAACTATAGCCTTGCTTAAGTAACTCTCGATATTTTTCAGAAGATATTTCCTGTTGTTTTTTGTATATCTCTTCAAAAACTTCAATATCTATTTCTTCTGTGCCAAAAATCAAATGCGTTATACCAGCCCCATCAAGAATCTCAATACTCTTTCTCGCAAAATCATCACTATAAGCAACACTTCCCAAATAAGGTAAGGCGATTACTAGACTACAACCACTTCTTACCGCTTCCTTGGCACGAGTATAACCGTCTGTAATCGCTACTTCACCTCTTTGGGTAAAACATTCACTCATAACACAAACTATTTCCCCACCAGAGCCGTTTGCAGCTATTAAATTTTGCGCTTGCTCAATTAAATATTTATGTCCACTGTGAAGAGGATTAAACTCCGCGATTATTCCTATTCTCATCTCTTACCTCCTTTACCTAAATTCTTAAACTAAACTGTCAATCTATAAACAAATATAATAAAGGGATGATCTGCCTGCAACTCCATTTCTCTTAGAAACTTCATCTATAGCATCACCCCTGTTATAAGTTACTAGTTATCTTTTTTTGCACTCGTATCTTCAAAAATGTCCACAGTCCAACCAAGAAGAGTACCATCTTCTGCACTTACCTTACTGATAGAAAATTGTCTTGGTTTTTTATCTTCTTTTACCAATCGTTCTATCTCTTTATTGCCGTATTCTAGCGCTTCACTTTGAGTTTTAAACACTTTTCCAGTTGTTCCAACCCCTTCATTATGAGAAACTTTTTTGCCATTATATTCTTTAGTTCCTACATAATTATTTTTATTGCTCGCTTGATTATTCATACCTTGGCTTCCTATTATATTGTCAGATTCTTGCTTTTCTTGAGTGTTTTTACTATTTTGAGATTTGTATCTTTCTTCGTCAGTATTTTTATCTTGTTTTTTATCCGATTTTTGAGCAGAAGTTTTTTCAGATTTCTTAGAATCTCCTCCACTAAAGTAACTATATCCTAAAAATACTATGCAAACAACAAATATCGCTAATACAACTCCCCAAAGTATTTTTAATAATTTATTATTCTTCATAATATAAGACCTCTATAAATTTAAAATTCAAGTATATTATACCACTTATTAAATATTTTAGCAAAATTAGATGATATTCCCTACCACCTAATAATTATCAAAAGCATATCCTCTATCTATACAAAATGTTACAAGAAAAAACTATCAAACAAATTCATAACAATTCATTTTGATAATAATACAAAACAACTATAACACACTATAATTGCAACATTTCATCATAGTGTTCCCTAGTGTAATTAATAAATTCATAAATACTTGCCGATATCCTCTTCATTTCAAACGACCCTAACGCTCCTAAATCATTCATATATATAGTATCATCAGAATATTTTTTTATAAAATGCTCTATCACCGTCTTGCCCAATCAAGAAAAAATCCGGTTCCCATTCTTCTATTTGATAGGTAGTGTTTCTTTCTTCCAAATCTATCTTTGAATACAACACAACCCCTGTATTCTCTATCAAAAATTCTCCTTCTTTGTCTATTTGCGATAAAAATTCTCTATATATAGTTGGAAATTCAAAGTTAAACTCCTTATTCATAGTAAACTCCTCAATATATTTTACTTACCTAAAAACCTATACTTCATCTTCACTTAACTCTCTAAAGTTTGAAATATGATATCCAAAATAGACTTTTCCCGACTTTCCTATAAATATTCCATGTTCCTTCATATTAGTTATCTCCCCTAAATATATCAGAGGAAGATCATTGTAAAATGGATACTCTTTTGTTATTTTCCCTTTGACAGTAACTAAAGCTTTTTCCCTCAACTCGTCCATTATATATCCTTCCTTATTTTAATCGACCACTCGCTATTCAACTATAACTAAAAACACTAATGTGTCTCAAATTTTTCCCAATCAATAACAGATTCAATAACGGGTATCCAACTATCTATTTCAAATTTTTCTTCAATATACGGACTCGTGTACCCATCCAATATTAATACACCTTTACATCTAACATGAGCCTTGCTATCTGTTATCTCAACTACCTCCAGATTATATGAGACCATCGGTTCCCATTCATAAATATAAAATGCATCTTCTCTATCATCACTTTCTTCAATTGTTGTTACACTAAATGTTTCTCCCGTTAATTCCTCTACCGAATTTTTATCTGTATCTATAGAATTAATACAAAGCGAGGGGACTATTTCTTCACCATTTAAATCTCCAGGCGTAAATCCGATATCGACAGACCACGACATACAATCATCTTCTTTAAAGAACATTAGACAGCTACGTCTACCCTCCCAACTATCCTGAAATAAATATTTTTCTCCAATTTTTAGCATTTCTCTATCCTTTCTTCAATAATAGTTTCCTAAAAACCATTCAAAAACATAATAAAATTTTTATTTTATTCCATATCTTTTATCAATTTGTAAGTTTCCTTAAACCTCAGTCCCCGACGTTTCTTACTCGCTGTTATTTCTTCATATATATCATCCAATGTCTCGGCAGGTGCTAAAGTCCATAGAATATAATCTTCTAATATTACCTTACCAATCTTCTCAAACTTATCAAGTAAAAGTCCTAAATTCTTGTGATTAAACCAACAGTCAGTATCAATAGCATACTGTCTATTGTTCATCTTACAAGCAATCTCACTATTTATAAAATCCGTCATAGTAGGTTTATCTTGTTGAAGCAACCTTGTACACGCCAAATGATATTCTATCTTTCTTGGACTTTGATCAACACTTGAAACAAAAACTACACCATATTCATCCTCAAACTTGACTGCAAGTACATCTCCCACTTTAAAATATGGTTCTCGTTTTATTTTTCTCTTTGGGACTTTAAGCGGTTTAGGATTTAGGCTTTGCAACTGAACAGCTAACTTATCTAATACTCTCTGTCTTTGTTTTAACGCCTTACTATCAATCTCTAACCAAAACTCATCAGCACCCTTTTTGATTATCTCCAAAGCTCTATTTTTTATTGCTTCTGGCAAGTGGCCTATCTTCCATAAAGAATATGATAACGCTGTCCAATAGATTTCTGTGTAAAATCCATCTATGCAAAAGTTTTTCTCTTCGTTCAAAATGTCTTCGATTATCTTATCGACATTTTCTCCATCTTTATATCTTTCTACTATGGCATTGTAAATATCATACCCATCATCGCTATCTATAATTTCAACTCCATCTATTGCCATAATATTCTCCTTTATTCACTATCGCAATTTTACAACTAATAATACTCTCTTACTTGTCTCTGAGGCTTTTATCCTTGTCTCTTGTTTGTGTTATGATAAAATAACTCCACCTGTTCTTTCGTAAGCAAATCTTCTTTTGAAAGACGGTTTACAAAATTTTCTTCATATCTCTCATTTTGCTATAATCATTTACTGTTACATCTAGTTTTCATCTCGAACTGGCAGAATACTGAAACAGACATCCGCTATCTTTATTCTTACAAAAAGGATTTCAGCTTTTTACTGATACTACCCTTGAAAAATCATATCTGTTTGATTCCCAATTTCTTCTAAAAATTCTTTAATTCATCGAATAAGTTCAATAATCGCTCTTTATCGACTTTCAATTCGTCTGGTAGTAAGTCCAACATTTCATCAAGCGCGGTATAAATCTCTTCTCTCTCGACAGTTTCAATAAAGTACTTACGTTTGTCCATTTTATTGAATCCTTCGGTATACTCCCTTACCAAAGTTTCAACACTTGTCATGGCATCTTTGTTTGAACCTTCTGCAATCTTTACGATTCCTGCTCTTGTCTTTCTATATAGAGTAGCCGCCTTTTTTGCATTGGTAGGTGTAATATTTTCCTGTCCATCCCACGAACGAAATGGATTGTCCAAGTTCTGAGCAAGCCATTCAGGTTTTCTCGGCTTTGTAATCCACAAATTAAGACCTTCTTCTTTGCGTTTTTTATAAAGTTTCTTTACCATTTTAGCAGCATCCTCAGGCAAGCTGTCCATCCAAAACATATACAAATTTGGAAGCCTATCAGGAGCTGGAATATCCTCTGCGGTAAAACCGAACAAGTCCATTGTTGTAAAAACTTCTAACTTCTGAAACTCCATCAACTTATCAAAATGAACAAGATTTCCTGGTTTCCCCCACAATCTTAACTCTGTAAGTTTTGGATATGCGTTCAAAATTTCCTCAATATTGAGTTCTGCGATATTGCCAACATGTAATTTCCCTAAAGCTTCCAAACCTTTCAACTTAGGAATCACTTTATTACAATGTAACAATAAAGCCTCTTCATTTCCATTCGCCTGTATGTTGCAATCTTCCCTTACTTCTCCCAATAAAATAAGTTGCTCCAAACCGTCATTTAAGATAAGTTCTTCTACCCCTGTCATATCAACAGAAAGCATACGCACTGATGCTTTTGAAAAATCCAGTTTTGTTTGGTTATGGTTTTTGAGAACCAGTTCAGCAATAAAAGGAGTTGATTCCAAATACTCGTATAAATTTTTGTGCCATTTGTTTAATGTTAGATGAGATAAGCAAGGAAAAACCTTTAATTCCATCGCATCTTCAAAAGGTTCCCACTCATCATTCAAACGGTGCTTGGAAATACCACACTCCTCTCCTGCAAAGATAACTTTTTCTTTGCTCTTATCCGCTTTCTTAAAGGCATCTCTCTGTTCTTTCGGTATTTCCTGCCATTTCAGCTGTCTGTAGACCTCATAACCGCTTCCCCATCTTGCGTATGAATTTGTACTCTCATCTGTTAAAGGAGTAGCATTTCCAACGAAAGTATAGTTTGTCGGTACATTCACATCGACATTTGATAGATGTAACCCGCGGTCCCAGTACATAAAGTCCTTATAAAGTGGTTGTAAAGAAGATAATTCCTCCTCTTTCAGAGGCTCTTCCCCCGTCCAATCCAATGAAAGAATGACCCCCTTTGGATACTTATCATTTTCTTCTATCTTTGTAATTTGACAAGCTGTATATTTCTTTAGGTATTTATTATAGACGCAGTACACATCTCCTGCCTTTGCTTTCATATTATTTCCTCCTTATATTTGATGAAAGTTTTTCTTTTAGAATTTTAAAATCTGCACTTTATTATCAGAAGTCATCTTATCTCGTAGCCAAAAAAATCATTAAAATCTCTATTTTTTATAAAGTTCTGGCTTATTAACTAATAAACCATATTTTAATTTTGGCAACTTAATTATTTCATTATATAAGTTTTTAAGCTCCTTAGTTGGTCTAAGAGTTAAATGTTCTATATTTTCCAGACTCAAAATAGGTGTATAATCTTTACTTTTTAATATCCCTGCTAAAAAATTAAAATATCTTAATTGCTTCATATCATTTAAAAAATCAAAAGAATTTACATGAATGTTTTTAGGTGCAAAGCAATCTCCCTCAATTGACAAACTTTCTAAATTTTTAAGATTTGTAAGAGGACTATAATCATTTATTTTTTGAAAATTTTCTATCGATAATGCGACTAAATTTTTTAATTTAGCAATAGGTTCTATACTCTCAACGCTTGCTCCAGAACCTAAGTGTAAATATTCGAGATTTGTAAGATTTGCAATCCTAGAGATATCTGGATAGACACCCCATTTTATATGTAATTTTTTAAGATTTTTTTGGGCGCAAACAGCATCGAATAACTTTTGAGGCATTCTTGTACCAAATGCCAATTCCGTAAATGCTGTAGTGTTTTTTTGTAAAAAATCACACCATTCCTGCACAACTCGATTCTTTTCTTTTGCAGTTTTGTACTCCGGCGTAAAACTATCTCCTAGTTGAGTACAGTTTATCGTCAATGCTTTTTCTCCATTGTACTCCGATACCTCAATAACCCACTTGTCCTGTGGTTCATCTTTGTGGAAGTAATCAAACCCATATTCTATTTGCTTTTCTGTTAAAACTACCATCTATATCTACCTACCTTCCTTCATAGGAATTTATGTATTTATAATATTGAAATTAAACTGAAATTTACGGAGTTGAAATTTACAAATCATAGCATAATCTTCCTCAATTTCATAACCGCCTTCAAAACCTTCTTTTTTTATATAAATACACATACCATTCTCTTGTTTTATAATTCATAATCTAGTTGTTATTATAAATCGATAATAACTACACACATACTCTATCTCTATACTTTAGAAATTATCTTTAAAATCTATTTTTTATTATTCAATATTTTTTCAATCAAAATAACCGTCAATATCAATTATTTTTCCAGTAAGATCTGTACTCTGATTTCTTTCTAAATATTTGTCAATAGTATACCCCTAAACGATTATTCCTCATACACTCCCAATAAATCCGACAAAATCGCATCCGCATCATCTTCGGATAAATCATACTGTTCCATTGCCGCTTTGATATTTTCATAAATCACAGCTAAATTCTCAGGACTTTGGTTTTTATAATCTTCGATGGTACTTATATTGTATTCATATAATATTCCGTCTATCTCCTGTCTTGCTATAACATTAAATGTATCTTTTACAAAATCTCCGTTTTCACCCCTATAATAAGCTGTCCCAATCGGAGAGTTAAGAAACGGGATAATATCCTCATCATTGTTCGCAACTACATTTAAGGTATATAGTCCTGAATGACTTGGTTCACTCATATACTCATCATCTTCATCACCTGCAGTAAATCTCCAACCGCTATCTCCTACAAAATCAGGATTTTCACGATACATATAGCCAACCTTTTCATCATCTACCATAATTCTATCTGTAGCAATGCAACCTTCTCCTTCATCCCAATGAAAAAGCTCTTTTATATCTTCTTTTTTTATATTCCAATTTTTTTCCATGGTTTTCCTCTTAAAATTCATATTAATACTTTTCTTAACAAATTGTTATCCTTGAACAATGATTCATCTGGCAAATGTACCTCCATATTGATTTAAAGATTAACAAAGGACTGTTTTAGTTCGGACAATTCCTTTAATTTTCTCTCCAACACCACTGGATTCATTCCATTTTGGACTGCAATTTCATAACACTTATCAAATTCGGGACGATTATTTTGTTTCACAACCGCTAAAAGTTCTACGAAATATCCCCATACTAGCACAATGTAATTTTATGTGTTTTTAATATTTTAATTAAACTGAAGGTATCACTATTCTTTATAAGGTTACTTACTCAACTTCTTCAAAATATACTTCCAACTGATGATATATCTGCATATCTTTGTCCGAGCTATCACATAAAACCGCAAACTCCTTCCGCTTCTCCGCATTGATAAAAACAAAATTATGTTCACCAAAATAAATCTGATACCCTATATCTACTAATGACCAACGTTCTCCCTTTTTAAAACTAAAAATATCTTTTTTAACAAGATAAGTTTTTCCTACCTCCATTTTCACAATAGCTCTTCCCCTTAAAATACTAAACTATCTTTTATACATTTAAAATAAACAACTTCAATGTGAGTTAATATTCTCCTAGCTAAGCATTAATTTATCTATCTTATTTCCTTATAATTATATCATTTTTATTATAATTTGTCAGTTACACCCAAAACGAGTTTAGTCTCTCAACTACAAATTTTCTTTATTTTTTATGGGAAAATATTCTTTATTTGACCTTAGTCCTATATCTATAAAGAAAAAAACAGTAAACCTTTTTGGTTTACCGTTTCTAAAATTGTTCTATTCAATCAGACAAACTTTAATTTAAGCTATTAACCCATTTTTCAACAAAATCATTTTGTTGCTTTGTATTTGGAAAATAGCTAACTTCAGCGTAATCCCATATAAAAACAATATTTTTCAACTCTGCCTTTTTTCCTAGTTCAACAAGATATACTTTGTCTGTTGCAGACATCATATTAGATTGAACAACGTTGGTTAGTGAGCCGTTACACTTAATACCATAGCCCAATAATAAAATTTCATCTCTAAATTTTTGAAATGCCGAAAAATATCCATAATCGAAAACAATAACTTCATGCCCGTCAAATACAGTTCTAATAATTATATTTTCAGTTTTCTCCGCTTCGTCAACTTCTATAAGCAAAGGGAGTTCTTGTTGTGAAACAAGGTTCTTTAATATAATCTTATATGTTCCCATGTAACTACCTCATAAATTATAATTTATTTCACTCAATATTTTTATATTATATCATATTTTTTCTTAGTCTCACAAACCTAATTCTTTCTTATTTACCTATGTTAGCCCTCTATTTTCTTGTAGTAATTTTTCTATACAGTCTAATGCTTTTTGGCTTATTCTACATTGTACCTTTTTTTGAGAAATAAAAAACAGTAAACCTTTTTGATTTACTGTTTTTAGACAAATTATTAATTTTCTCTTAAGCACATAATATATTCATTGATTTTGCTGTTCAACTTATCTTTGTTTTTTTCTAAATCCAGGTAAAAACCAGTTACTCCATATCCAATCATATTATACAACGCTAAGAGACGATACTTATTTCCTTTTTTTATATCATCTTTAACTGAATCTTGTTCTATATTTTTAATCATACACGCAGATTCAAAACTTACTCTGTTCATAATTTTTTGAGAAAATTTCCAAGCAGACTCTTCTGTCTCATCTTTATTTTTAGGTGTTGATCTGACCTTTTTTATTTGTGATATCCTAAAATTTTTATCATCCATTCTTCCATATTCGTCATAGATATATGCTTCTAATCCCCAAATAAAAAGAATAAAATCCCAAATATTATAGTTAATTGTTATCGGTATATCAATATTGGTGTATTCACATACTTTTAATGCGTTCTCCTTATCGTTGAAAACATATAACCAATATGCAAGTTCACACAGAGTGGCCATATCGGAATTTTTTGTAAATGAACAGCTTTTATTTAGTTTTTTACAAAGTCTCATAATTTCCTTTTCATCATGTTCCATCATAATATCTTCAAATAACATATATTACCTCCTCAACTTCTAATTTATTTCACTAAATATTTATAATGTTATATCAATTTTTTTGTTTTTCAACCCTAACTTGCTCCCTCTATCTTCGCCCCTTATTTTTATATAATACTTTCGATTTATTCAACTTTTCATCCGCGTTTGAGCAATAAAAACAGTAACCCTTTTTGATTTACTATTACATTAGTTACTATGTTATAACTTGTATCTAGTTGTTTAAGTTAGACAAACTGGAATTTATCAGATAATAATCTCGCCTTCTAACTGTACACTTGATTTATTTCCTTTGGAATTGCTCCACCTGTTGTATAAAAATTTCTGATTTTTTTCTATCTGTGATGATACTAACATTCATTAGTTTGTTTAGTTTTTTCTCATGCAAACCACAAAAAATAGGATTCCTAATTTTTATGATTAGCTTTAAACAATTAAACGGATGTTTTCTAATTTTTATTTGTTCTATGTCTTCGAGTTTAAATTTATAATGTAATACACTATTTCCTCTACTTCCGTAAGTATAATATTTAACAACATTGTTTTCATAGATTTCTAATTTCACTCCATTTATAAAGAGATAATATCCCATAAAATAAATAAGAATTGGAATGTAAATCAACACCATTACTATAATAATGTTATCTGTAAAATCCGTTCTATAATTTTTTAAATATTTCAACAATATAACCACAAAAAATAGAGATACTATAATAAAACAGCTTATCATATTAAATTTAGTCTTGTGAGGATATGTCAAAATAAGTTTTGGTTCATCTTGTAAAAAATCTAATTTCATAATTTTTCCTTTAATTTTTTCTGTATATTTCTCCTATTCTTTTTTGAATAGCAAAAAATAGCAATCAATTTTTTAATATATTTATGGTGAACAGACCACAGCCTGCTTCACAAGCCTTTTCTCCCAACTTTACAAATGAATCACATTTGAAGTGTTGTTCTTGTATATTATATCATGTGATAAATATTTTCCATGTAGTTTGTTCTGATGTTTAACTATTACTAATGGCAATACCACTGACTTTATTGCATACATACTAAGCCAAATAATAAAAACATTAAATTGTAAATCTTTCAAATCATTAAACCAAAGTTCATAAAATATCCAAGCGTTTAAAATGATATTAAAACTAGTAGCTATAGTTGCTGATACTCTATTAGTCTTAAGTTTAGGATAATAAAACTTTGCAGCATACAACGCAAACAAAGAAATATTATAAATACATATCGGTTTATATTTTTTTCTATATATATCACAAGTGTCTTACGATTATAACAAAAAAATTTATTAACTGTTACCTGATCCCATTGGTTAATCGAAATATGACTAACTGAATCTATTTCCTCCCAAGGTATAAATAAATCAATTTTTCTTAAATAAATTCCTTCCTTGCAGATGTAAAATTTCCAATTTACAAAAGAGAATATTACAACAGAAGCAATAAAAATTACACTTCCAGCATACTTTAAGCTTTCTTTCTCTATAATTAATGTACTACCAAAAAAGTCTATACTTCCTTTTGCGCCATCGGATAACACGTATAAAACCGTTATAGCAAGCAACACTATAAATAGTATATATCTGTAAAAAATACTGTGAAACTTTATTTTTCTCCCCTTCATGATATATCCTTTCAAGCCTTGTGTTTTCAATAAATAATCTCAATATTATTATACCATTTTTAAGATATTTTTTTCTACTGCTGATTTTTATAACTTCTCTACGCAATAAATACAAAAAGAAAAAAAACAGTACCTTATTTAAATTACTGTTTTTTGAATTACTATATTTTATTATAAAACCAATGGTTTAATGCATAGATAAAAAATGTGCCGCTTCTTCTCTAATCTCTTTATCATAATATTTATTTTCAGAAATTTGCTTCAACAAATTTAAATAATATTCTGGGTTATCCGTTCCATTTATTATACGGTGCAACATCCAAATAGTATGTACTGTTGGCATTCTTTTTAGTGAAGAAATAAGTTTTTCTTCGTATCCTTTTTTATAAAATGTCTCAACAAAATGCACTATCTCTCCTGGGCTTCCAAAGTAAGTAAGCGGGTGTCTTTCCATTAGTTGAAGTAATGGTTGAACCGAATCTAATTGATTATAATTACTTTCAATATCCTCCATGCATTCATTCATAATCCATTCAAAATCATCACTATCTATATTATCTTCTATTTTTTTAATTATTAACTCTAAGTCATCCATATTAATTTCCACCAACAAACACTCTACTTTATTTTTTCTATCATTTCTAAATACATTTTCTTTCCAAAATCATTATTAGCAGCATCATGTCGTTCTTTTAGAAAATGAATAATTTCACCTTTGTATTGCTCTGGAATGTTATTAATATTTTGCTCTATAATTCCAACTAATTTCTGATGTGCTATTTTCTTTGGTGTCATTTTTCTCATACTCATATAATATTCCCATTTGTTTGGATAGTTTTCAAATCTTTTTAAAAACGGAAAATATATTGCTACATATGCTGATATACCTTTTTGTGAAGAATACTCAAGCATAAGAGTATACATTTCTTCTATTTCGTTTAAGTTATACCTTGTTATCATCATGCCTAATGCTGTTATTATATCTTTTATTATACTTTTGTTGTCAGGGTATTTTCTTGCTATAACCAAAAGGATATTTGCAAATTCCTCATCAGTGAAATATTTTGTATAAAAAACTGATCCTTCTATTCTCGTCATTTTTTCAAAATTCTTCATAAGACTTTCGATTTCAAATTCATCTTTTTCTTCCCACTTTTTTATTTCATCTTGCAAATAAATAATTTTATTTATTTTGTCTTGTATTTTTGGATTTATATTTTGCATAACACTTCTCCTTTTTGACTGTTTAGCGTTATATCCTTCCTTAGTTTAACAATTCCACTTGATTCAACTATTCTTCTGTAATATTTTGTATTTTTCTTCCTAAGGATAATAAAGTTTCTAAATCTGATAGTTCACTTGTTCCAAAAGGATTCCTAGTAGAAACGCCTGTGATTTTTTTATATTCCTTGCATCTAGTTCGAAATTTTATTTCATCTGTATCAGTATATATATCTACACTTAACGCTCTACCCCCTACGTTATATTCTTTATTCTTGATTTCGCAAAACGAAACTACTCCCGATATAATTTCCTCGTCATTTTCCAAAATTCTAATATTTTTACCATAAAGTTCTACGATATAATCTTTTACCAATCTCTCTTGTATTTTTCTTATTAGAAGAAACCCTCCTCCAAAAAACACTAATACTAGTAAAAAAAGAAATATTGGATATGCTTTAACGAAATTATTAAGTTTTAAATAAAAGACAGCTAATTGTATTGCCAATATAGGAATCATTATTACCATAGGAAAAATTAAACCGATGATAATATCTGATTTTGCTGTTGTTGCTGTAAATTCATATTTTTTCATATAATATGTGAATAATTATCTTATAATTACCTTTATCTCCTTTATTTTTATATGTTTTTTACTAAAAAATACTCACAGTAATTATACCATGCGTATTTTTTTGAATCAATTTTTCATCTACTTAGATTTGTTCTCTTTTGATAGTTGATTTAGTTTTTTCTTTTTTATTTTAACATGAATTTATTTACCCAATCTATTACTAACCAACCTTTCTATTTCTTTATAATTCTTTTGAAATGATTAACTACACTATTTCAAAAACCGCAATTAACACACCTAAAACACCCAAGAACACCTTATTATCTTTTACTTCTAATCAGAAATCGTTTTGTTAAGTACCTTTTTTGATTCATAGACTCTTTATTTTGGAAATTGAGTAAGAAAAAACAGCAAACCATTGTGGTTTACTGTTTTAGTGGTTTGAGATGATCCTTTTTGGGAAAATACCTTATTATTTCCCTCTATGTTTCTGTCTGCATTTCTCTTGTTTTAATTCAAATTTTCTTTGAATCTCCAACTCTCTTATTTTCTTACTTTCGGTTTTTCTTTCCAATTTCATTTCTTCTCTTTGTAGTCTTTTAGGATTGCTCTTTATTTTTTTAACCTTAATCTCTAGACTTGAACCAAACTTTAAATTTTTATAATTTTTTAAAATAAAATCATATACTTCATAGTCCTTTGGTTCTGCACCAAATACTACTCTACATACTGATAACTTGTTTTTTTTCTACACACTCAAAAACACCTATCCAAAATGGATTATCAAAAAAACCGTTAATTTGCTTGTTATTTTTTCCATAACAGAACCCTCCTTAATACTTTATTGAAGAATGGACAACCCGGAGGGGAAGGTTACTTACCTAAATAAAATAATTTAGACGACTGGGCTACCTACCAGTTCTAATATATTTTTAAAAAATATATATTGCGTTTTTATCTTCAAATTATTTTCTTATTATACCATATTTTACCTTGATTTTATAGCTATACTTCATACGGCTTTTTCTATATTCTATAAATGTTGTAAACTGGTCGAATATCCCTGTTTTTATTACAGCAAATTTTGACGATAAAATAAAATTATGTTATACTAGTTATACTAATCATACAAATCATACTTAAAAGGAGGTACTAACATGAAACATCCAGAAGGTAAATATGCTTGGACCGTTAAAGTGGGGGAAAAAGGGCAGTTTGTTATACCTAAAGAAGCTCGCGACGTCTTCAATATAAACCCAGGAGATACTTTAATCGTTCTCGCTGATATAAATAAAGGTATCGCAATCCCACCTAAAAATATGTTCGCACATTTGATGGATACTATTTTCAATCAAGACGAAGAAAAGAGGGATAACTAATGAATGCTATCACTATCGAAAATCTTACAAAAAAATATGAAAATACAGTCGCTGTAGATAATCTCAATTTAACAATTAAGCAAGGAGAGTTATTCGCCCTACTTGGTGGGAATGGCGCAGGAAAAACCACAACAATAAAAATGTTGTCTTGTTTAATAAAACCTACAAGCGGTGATGCATATCTTCTTGGTGATAGTATCACCTCAAATCCTCATACGATAAAGAAAAAAATCAATATCTCTCCACAAGAGACAGCGGTAGCCGCAAATTTATCAGTGTTAGAAAATTTAGAACTCATCGCTGAAATATATGGGCAAGATAGCAAAACAGCAAATAAGAACGCTCATGAAATAGCGTGTAAATTTGGATTAGAACAAGAACTAAATAAAAAAGCAAAAAATTTATCAGGAGGAATGCAACGTCGTCTTTCTATTGCTATGGCTCTAATTTCAAAACCTCAAATTTTATTTTTAGATGAACCTACCCTTGGTCTTGATGTCTTGGCTCGTCGTGAACTGTGGGCTTCTATCAAATCGTTAAAAGGAAAAGTTACGATAATTCTTACAACCCACTATATGGATGAAGTTGAAAATTTATCGGACCGTGTAGGAATAATGACAAAAGGTCAGTTAACAGCTGTAGGAACGGTAGCCGAGTTAACTACACAGACGGGAACTTCTAAATTAGAAGATGCCTTTGTTGTACTTTCAGGGGGTGTATTATGAGAATATTTCTATTTTCAAAACGTAATATAAAAGAGATTTTGCGCGATCCTATTAATCTTTTTTTTAGTCTTGGCTTTCCTCTAGTTTTGTTAGCCTTGTTGTCTATTATCAACTCTGCTATTCCGCCTGAAGCAAAAAATACAATGTTTCAAATAAAAAACCTTGCACCAGGTTTAGCAATGTTCGGCAGTGTATTTATGGCATTATTTGCTGGTATGTTGTTATCAAAAGACCGTACATCATCTTTTCTAACTCGTTTATTTACATCCCCTATGACTGCAACAGATTTTATTTTAGGTTATACTTTCCCTATGATAATTATGACTGTTGTTCAGGCTTCAATAACCTTATTGGTAGCCGGAATCTTTGGGCTTGATATTAATACCAACATCATTCTTGCTATTATTATAACAGCTTTGACTTCATTGTTATTTATTGGTACTGGTTTGTTTTTTGGTAGCCTTTTGAATGAAAAAGCTGTCGGTGGGGTTTGTGGAGCATTATTAACGAATATTGCAGGTTGGTTATCCGGGGTTTTTATCCCTATTGATTTAATAGGTGGTGCATTCAAAGCTATAACCAATATCTTTCCGTTTTATCATAGTGTAGAGGCAATAAAGTTAAGTTTAAATGGTGATTTCAGTAACATTCTCCCTCACTTAAGTATTGTACTGGGTTATACAAGCATTATTTTTGTTTTTGCCATTATCACTTTTAATCGTAAAATGGCTGGAGAAAAAGCATAAAAAATAAAGTCTAACTAATTATTTCAAAATATATATAAATTCAGAAATATACTTTCATTTATATTGATTATATTCTATTTTTCGTCTATACTTAGGTGTAAATACAATATGGTATTTACATAACCATTTTGTATACGATAAACTATTATGTTTATTTGCCATATAAAAACATCCTTTCTTTATTTTTGAGCTTGAACTACTCTTTTCTTATCAAGAAAGGATGTTTTTTTACTTATTTAACTTTTTTCTCACACACGCATATCGGGTGATTTTTTGTTTCGGAGGCTTCGCCTCTTCAACTGGTTAAAGCCATTAATATAAAAAAACAGCAAACCAATTTGATTTACTGTTTTTTCGATGAGTTAAATTCTATTTTTCACCTTTTTCTTGCTTTACATATTGTTGAATAGCATCACATACATATTGCGCTGTTCCATCTCCAAATTTGTCTAGGTTGTTTTTAAATTCTATATTTTGAACATATCCATGACCAATACTTGAAAATACATCTATTGAGCAATCAAAAGCATATTTACAAAGATGTTTATGAAGTTTTTCTGCTAAATCTATATTTTCTTTAGATGTAGCACTTATTTCTTTTGATATGTTTTCAGAAAAAGCAAAGAATATTTCATTGAAACCATCTGCTATTTCTTGTTCTTTTCCTTTTTGTTTTTCAACAGCTTCTTCTATAACTTCTTTCCCATACATATCAATTGCAGCTTGTTTATATTTTTGGTTATCTTGATATCTAAACCCACTAAATTTTTCTTTTGCTGACATAGTAATTCTCCTTTCTTGTGACTCTATTGTCTTCTCCAACGTTTTTAATAAAGTTAAGAGTTTTTGTTTTTCTTTTTGCATTAAATCAAGTTGTTTTTTCAGATGATATAATACTTCACTATCTTCTTTTTTTAACAATTCTTTTATTTTCTTTAAAGGAAACCCCAAGTACTTATAGAACAATATCATTTGTAAAAATGTAATATCCTCTTCAGAGTAATATCTATATCCATTTTCTTTTTTCTGGGGAGACAGTAAACCAATTTCATCATAATGGTGTAAAGTGCGCACCGATACACCACTTAATTCACTAACTTTTTTAATCAAATACATTTAATCTCCTCCTAACAATTATAAGTATATACTATTACGTTGCGTTATAGTCAACATGTTTTTTCTTTTTTTTTATTTTTTCTATTTTTTTGATTTGAGCAAAAAAATAACTAAGTATAAGATTTACAGTTTCTATCTTAGTTATTATTGAATTATTAACTAATAAATAAGTACCAATCTACTTACGATACTCTTCTAGTTTATACGCATATTCTGTTAAAAGATTCTTTGAATAGATTTTTTCCTTTTCTGAGTTTCTAACTTCTTTCCAAAGAATAGAAGCTACTTTTAATTTATTCAAATAGTTTCTACTATTTTCATCTGCACAAAAATCCTTTAAAAATTGATTCCATTGACAAACAGAATTATCATATTTTGCATAGTCCGATTTGCCATAATAAACTTTTAGCAAATCTTCTATTGTAAATTTTATATTTTTCTCGCTTTTTACTTTTCTCCAAGCGGTAGCCATATCAGCAGTAAATTTAAACGGTGAGATTCCTGTTAAAGTGGAGAAGTATTCCCTAAACTTTGCATTGAAGGAAAAACCACATTCAAGTAATGGCGTATCCAAAGTAATATTTTCCACTTGTTTTTTTGTAGTTTTTATTGATGATTTTTTAATTAAATTTCCTTTAAAATACTGCTCAATAATATGATTTAGTTCTTGCTTTGTACCTCTATACTCTAATCCTAATGACTTGCATATCTGCGAAATTTCTTCACGATACCAATAATATTTATTAAATTCATCAAACGATGTAATTTTTTCAAACTCTGGTCTTTTTTCTATCAATTTTTTTAACTCCTTTTAAACAATCTCTTTCATACTATTATTATCTCTCAATAACCCTATTACTTCTTTTTTTGAAAAATACTCACTTTGTAATTTTTGTTTTAACATTTAAAATTATTACTTGCTATTTTTATATTCTTTTAATTTAGATGCTAGCCAATGAAATCTGGATTTATATCTTTTCTTTAATAATGGCCTTCCTCTAACGCACACCCCAATTTTATATAAGGCTGTTTCATCATAAGGATTAAAGAAACCTATAACCAAAGCGTATTCTGGTCCATCATTCACCATGATATCCATTAAATAAGATATGTTATATTCTTTTCCCTTGGTCTTTATGATAACACCCTCTTGCTCAAGTTGACTTACATAGTCTACACATTCCTCAAAATAACAAAACTTCTTTGCGACACAAACGTCCTTTCCAAAAGAATTGTATTCTTTTACCATCTGATCTAATTTTTTAAATTTCAAATTAACTAATGTTTCTTCATTCTGATGATTATTTCCCAATGTTTCTTCCTCTTCGAACTACTATTTATTATCACAATATTTTTTCTAAAACTACGACTATCCCACGATTATTTTCTTTTGACTTAACACTTTCTATTAGTCTTTTATTTTCTCATAATAACATCTCTATGCAACTTATGTTCCCTTCGATTTACTGTTTTCTTATTTACTATATTCAATTAGATAAATTTAGATTTCTGCAGCTCTTATATAAATAAAACCTTAGCTTTATATTAGCTTATCGTTAAAAAATTTTTTATTTTTTTGTCGATTTGTTCATACTTTTGATTTTTTCGGGATTTTGGAGCAATAATCTCAAACGCAACTCCTGCTCCAGCATATAAATTCAATGCTCTACAACAAATTTGACACGGTTCGTATTTGATACAAATATGAACTATTTTACCTTGTAGTTTGGGATAGTCTTTGCGTTTATCTATTTCGATTAACAATTTTCTTTCACAACACGAAAACATCATATTTATGTCTCTATCGTTTATATCTTTCAGTTGTTTTTTACCTTCAACTTCGGAATATGTAATATATCCATCTAAACGATCTTTATAATAATACCTCATTTCTTTAACAAAGAAAGCTGGTCTATACTTTGAATGAGTTTGATTCATATTTAGTAACTTTTCCGCTATTTCATAATATTTTGTTATATTTTTTTTATTAGGTGCTCCACTAAGTGCAAAATACTGTGTCGCCTCTTTATCAATCCACATTTGACTATAACACCTCTTAGCTTTCCTGGCACAATACTCATTTTTAAGCATCTTATTTTTTGCTAGAGTTCTTTTAAACTTACGAATTCTTTCTGTAAATTTTTTCATCTCCTTATATTTTCCATTACTCAGATTATAGCACATAAGACATTTTAGTTGAATTTCGCACAATATACAATCCACGGCACGAACACCATGTAACCAAATATCCTTTCTTATATCTTCTATTCCACCTAAAATATTATCCCTTCCCGATTCCAACTCTACATAGAATATCATCGTCCAGATATTTATCAAAAGTTTTTTATGTAAGCTAAAATTACTAAATAAAGAACCTCTCAAATCTTCTTTAATTACTTCTTCAACGCCTTTTTCTAGTAAATTTATATAAATATATTCCCATTCTTTTATTATCATATTTATGTATAAATTTTCATTCTTGTTTCTATTATAATCTCGAAAATAATTCTGAGTATAATCATGAATAAATTTAATATACTTTCTTACTTCTATCATATTTGATTGAAGAGGGGAATCTGTAAGTTTATTTAAATAGTATACTCCTTTAAAATAAAGTCTTTTTATAAAAACAATATCATCATGTTTTTGTTCAATGCGATTCAGTTTTTTTAATACACTTTCTAAATCTGAGTTGTTTTGTGTTTTTTCAATACAATTATATTCTTTTAATTCATTTTTTTGCTTATATTTGCTTACTGATTGTATATAATATAGTTCTGATATAAGACTTGCTAGGTAATCATCAAACTCCTCTTTTTCATCATTAATTTCTATACAACAAAAAAAATTACCATCTTCTCCACTCATAATATTATCTAAGTCCATATTATCTGGCTTCTTATTACTACTTTTACCTAATTTAGTTTTATCTTTTTCGTTAATGTTCTCAGGAACTACCGGAACATACCAATGACCTTTAATGTTTATAATATTTTCTTGCTTATTTCCTTTTTGATTCATAAAGATATCCTCCTCTTAATGTTAAATAGTTATTGTAAACTCTTTATTGTTACTACAAATCTTAATATTATTATTATTTGTTAAATAAACTATTATCCATCTATCATCGCAATCTACACTTGCTATTTGTTTATATTAACATTTCTTTTTCTCAAATAATTTTATAATTCTAAATTTTACCACTTATATTCTTCAATTTTCTACCTAGAGATAACAAACTTTCTATATCTGATACGTCTCCTGTTCCTAGCGGATTCCATGTATACTCCCCTTCAATCGTTCTAACATGCTTACATCTAGCCCGAAATTTTATTTTATCTGTATGGGTATATATATCGACTCGTAAGGCTTTATCCCCTACTTTTTGTTTGTTATAATCTATCTCACAAAATATAACTGTTCCAGACATAATTTCCTTATCATTACCCCAGATTCTAATATTATTGCCATCTAACTCTACAACATACTTTTTTGAAAAGAGTTCTTGTAGTTTTCTCGCTAAAAGAAAACACCCCCCAAGGATTAATACTATTGTTAAAGATTTAAATAATGAATATGGTTTAATATAGTTATCTAGTTCAAAGTAATATGAAACTAGTGCTAGTCCTACCAAAAGTCCTACCATTACGATAGGAATAATAACATTAATCATCTTCTCTTTATTTGTTGTTGTCGCTACAAATTCATACCTTTCCATACACACCTCTTAAATAACAGTTTTATAATTCCCTTTTATTTCCTTTATTCTTATATATTTTTTACTAAAAAATACACATGGTAATTATACCATGTGTACTTTTTATAATCAATTTTCCATTTATCTAGATTGTACTTTTTAGTTTACTGACTAATATTTTACTTTTGGTCTGTAGAAAATCTTTAGCCAAACTACTTCTAAACCGTTATGCTATTCTTTTATAATTCTATAATATATTCTTGATGTGATTAGATATACTATTAGATAGAATACCGCAAAGACCGCTATTGTTACAGCTAAAGCTATTAAGAAAACATTATTATCTGTCGCTAGGAATAATTTTAATATTTTTTCGATAAATGGATATGCTACTACTGTGTGTAGTGTCGCTACTGCTAGTGGAGCAAAGAAAATCATCAATACTTGACTTCTTATGCTTTGTTTAATTTGTTTATCAGTTAACCCCACTTTACGCATAATTCCAAATTTCCCTTTATCTTCATATCCTTCAGATATTTGTTTGTAGTACATTATTACTACTTGAGAAACTACAAAAATCATACTTATAAACACACCTATAAATAGGAATGATGCATAGAAACCTTTGAAATTTATTTCATTTTCTGCTTTTCCTTCGATATTTATATTACCCTCTTTTTCTAGTTGTTTAAAGTTTTCTATTACTTTCGCTTCTTTTGACTTATCACTAATATTGAAACCTACATAGTTGAAGATTTCACCTTCACCGTCTGAAATATTCAGTTTTTTCTTCAGAGCTGACTCTATTTTCTTAACGTCAGCATTATCTTTTACTACAACATAATATGTATCCATAATGTTAGCTGCAGCTGTGCCTAAAGCGCCTGGAAAGTCTGTTAACTTTTCTTTTATTTTTAAATTTACACCTTGGACCGCTATTTCATTTGCTTCATATTTACCTTTTTTATCGATAAATAATAAAGTCTCTCCGTCGTTTAAAGTTTTTTGTTCTTTTGATACTTTATTGTAGTCTTTTAATTCAAGCACAACAATAGATTTAATCTTATCAAACGAACCAGTAAACTCTGATTCATAGTTAATCTCGGTCCCGTTTAGACGCCCTACTACATTCAACATATTATATGATACTAAATCTTTTGTTTCTACTCCCGCATCTTGCGTGGCTTTTTTTACATTTTTTTCTATTTCAGCCAACTTACCTTCTGTTGAACGATAACCATTTATTATTATGTCTCTTGGAAAACGTGTATTATATGCATCTTCACTACCTGCATAGAGCGCTGATGTTGTTCCCATAGTTACAAGAACCATCGTTGATAGTATACAAATATTAGCAAGCCCTACAGCATTTCGTTTCATTCTGTATAAAAGCCCTGAAACACTTATAAAGTTCTTTGGTTTATAATAAAAAGTCTTGTTGTTTTTCATCAATTTTAGAACAGTTATACTTACCGCCATAAATATTAAATATGTCCCGAATATCACCGCTAAAACTGCAATGAAAAACATTGTTATAGCTTTTATTGGATTTTGAATAGTTTGAGCTAAATAATACCCATATCCTGTTAATCCTAATCCTAAGATAGCTAGAATAAAACGTGCTTTAGGTTCACGTTCTCCATTATTTTCTTCTTTAAGAAGTGCTACTATTTTTAGACGAGAAATCTTTATTACTGTGTAGATTAGTAATAAGAAGAAAATTCCTCCGAATAATAAGATTGTTAGAAATACTGCGATTGGTGTTATTACAAAACCAAAACTTACTCCTGCGGTAAATAATTTTAACAATACTAAAAGCATTAGTTTATCGAATAACAGACCGAACGCAAGTCCAAATACTAATGTTATCACCGCGATAAAGATAGTTTCTAATATTAAAATACGTGCTATTTGTTTTTTTGTCATACCTAATACAGAATATAGTCCGAATTCTCTAACGCGACGTTTAATTAGGAAGCTATAAGTGTAAAACAGGAATATCGCTGAAAATATCGCAATAACTATAACCCCAAACCCGAGAACTTGTTTTGTTGCGCTTATACCTTGAGGTAATTTATCCAGATTTTTCCCTAATGATAGTGATGTTAGTATATAAAATGATGCAATAGTGAAAATCGTCGATAAAATATACGGTAGTATAAAACGTTTATTTTTTACTAAATTGTTTAGCGCAAATTTGCTATAAAATAAATTCATGTTACTCACCTGCCTGCATTAATGTTAGTGTGTCATTAATTTTTTGGAACATTTCGTTATTAGTTGAATTTCCTTTTCTGATTTCATGGAAAACAACACCATCTTTTATAAATAATACTCTTTTAGCACGAGCTGCTGTTTTTACAGAGTGCGTCACCATTATAAGTGTTTGCCCTGCTTCATTTAATCTGTCAAAGACTTCTAATAGTTGGTCTGTAGATTTTGAATCTAATGCTCCTGTTGGCTCATCCGCTAGGATTATCGCTGGATTTGTTATAATTGCACGAGCAACTGCCACACGTTGTTTTTGACCACCTGATATTTCATAAGGATATTTATCGATAAGTTTTTCTATTCCAAGTGATTTTATTACTTTTTCTAGTCTTTTCTCCATATCTTTATAGTTTTTATTCGCTAAAACCAGCGGTAGTAGTATATTATCTTTTACTGAAAAATTATCAAGTAGGTTAAAATCTTGGAAAACAAATCCTAGATTATCTCGACGAAAATCAGCTAAATCTTTATCTTTTAGTTTGCTAAGATCTTGACCTTTTAATAGAACATTTCCACTTGTTGCCTTATCAAATGTTGCTAAAATATTTAATAGTGTAGTTTTCCCACTTCCACTTTCACCCATAATAGCTACATATTCATTGTTATCAACAGCGAAATTTACATTTTTTAACGCCTCTGTACTTTGTGTACTTAATCTTGTTGTGTATACTTTTCTTACGTTGTTTACTTCTAATAACATTGTTAATCTCCTCTTTTCATCCTAATCGATTAATTGTTTCTACTTACTTAATCGATCTATTGTTTCTTTGTTACAACTATATTGTATCTTATATTTTTTTGTCGTTCTATCGATTTTCCTTACAAAAAAGCCTGTAATCTTACACTTTTGTAAGATTGCAGACTTGTTTGTTATCCTACTTTTTTAATTCTTACTACTATTACTCCCTAAATCTATCTTCTTCAGGGAATATTATTTCTACTTTAGTTCCAACATTAACCTTCGAGGTAATTATTATTTTATGCCCTAGATTATCCAACGTCTTTTTACAAAGGTATAACCCTAGTCCACTGGATTTTTTCTCATATCTTCCATTAAATCCTGTAAAACCTTTTTCGAAAATACGCGGTAAGTCTTCTTCGCTTATTCCTAAACCATTATCTTCTACAATAAGTTTATTTTTTTCGAAGAAAATACTTATCACACCACCTGTTTTCGTGTATTTAATCGCATTACTTAAGATTTGTTCAAATGCAAATCCTAGCCATTTTTTATCACTAATAACAAATGTTTCATGTGGAACATAATTTAATTTTATCTTTTTATTTATAAATAATGGAGCGTATTTTTTTATATTGTCTTTTGTTACATCAGCTAAATCTGTTCTTTCTATAAGATAGTCCGAGCTCTCACTACCAAGCCTTAAGTACGTCAGCACCATCTCTACATAGCGTTCTATTTTAAATAATTCTTGTTTTACTATTTTCACATCTACTTCTTCATTGTCTAATAAAAAGTTTAGCGCAGCTATTGGGGTTTTAATTTGATGCACCCACATACTAAAGTAATCTTCTATCTCTGTGTTCTTTTTATACGCTTGATGATTAAGTTTTTCTACTTCATCATGTAATCTTCTTATAATTTTATGATAATATTCAACCCTTACATCTAAACTTCGTGGTAAACCTTCCATATCATTTAGTATATGATTTTCTAAAAATTTTAATTTTTTATAACTGTCTTTATAGTTATAAAAATCCACAACACTCGCCAGAAGTGCTAATATAAAACAAAAACTCCCACCATAATACAACGCTTCAAAAGGCAAAGAATATAGATAAAAAATTACAAAGAAGACTAATATGAAGCTTACAAATAGCAAATAGACTTTTATGTTTTTCTTTAAATAATTCTCTAAAATTTTCATTATACTATGTATCCTTTTCCTTTTTTAGTCGTTATAAACTCATCTACTCCTATACTTTTCAACTTCGCTCTTAATCTATTAACGTTAACAGATAAAGTATTCTCATCTATAAAATTATCACTTTGCCATAAAGCGTTGATAATTTCTTCACGACTTACTATTTTTTCGCGATTTTCTAACAATACAGTTAATATTTTACTCTCATTTTTTGTTAGTTCCGCCAACTCTTCTCCACATTTGATTTCATCTCGACTCATATCGAAAATTACATCTTTATATACTATTAGATTCGTTCCGCTATTAAAGTTGTAAACACGTCTTAACAACGCTTCTATTTTCGCTTTTAATACTACTAATTTGAAAGGTTTTTCTATAAAATCATCTGCACCGATATTCATCGCCATTACTATATTCATATCATCGTTCGCTGAAGAGATAAAAATAATAGGCACTTTAGAAATTTTTCTTATTTCCTCGCAAAAGTAGTACCCATCAAAATAAGGCAAGTTAATATCCATAAGCACCAAATCAGGAGAGTATTCAACAAATTCATGCACTACATTTTGAAAATTTTGCACTTCACATGTGCTATACTGCCATTTTTCTAAATAGCCCGCTATTGAATTTGATATAATCTCGTCATCCTCAACTATCATAATTTTATACATACACTCTCACCTGCTTTTTATTTTATCGTAATTACATTTAGTAAAATTATACCACAAACTTTCTACAAACGATGAAAATTCTTAATTATTATTCTATTAAATTTTTCTTTTATACTTTTTTCTTGTACATTTTCTTTTCTCTTGATTTTTTAAGAGTAAAAAGGAGAGTTTTACATAACATTTTTTATAAAAATAAATAGGTATTAATTAAAATTATTATTAAGATTAAAATTTTAATTAAGTAATAATTTTTGGTTATTTATTTTTTAAAAAACAAAGTGGGTGAGGGTGGTGTTTCACGTGAAACCTTTAACAATAAATAAATTAATTTTTATGTTTATTTTTGTTGGTTTTATAAAGGTGTTTTTGTCTTGTTCACCCTCTATTTAAAAGCGTTTATACGTCTTTATTTACTCTTTAATTGTTATTTATCACTTTATTTTTCAGAAAGAGAGATTATTAACACCACTATCAAAATTGTTTTTTAACTATTTGTTTTTTGTTGCAGTCTTTTATTGTTATTTTTAATAAATTGATTTTGATTAATCGATATAATTTTTACTAAATATTTAATATTTGCTTTTTTAAAAAAGAAATTATTTTTTGAAAAATTCGATTTAAAAAAGCGGAAAATTAATAAAAAGAGTAGGGGAGCAGGAGTAAAAAAAGAGGGAGAGAATTCTTTACCGTAGATTTTATAATATGTTATAATAATAGAAAAGAATAAAACTCTATACAGATAATGGCAAGGAGGTTCAATATGGAATTTACAAAAACTGAAAATGGCTTTGTTAAATACGATGAAAGAGGTAAAGTTATCGCAGAAATCACTTATTCATCAACCAGTAACCCTGATATAGTAGTTGCTGATCACACTTTTGTTGATTCTTCGCTACGCGGGCAAGGTGTTGCTGGTAAACTTTTAAATACTCTTGTTGAAGATATGAAACAACAAAACAAGAAAATTAAAGCTAGCTGTTCATATGTAGTTAAGAAGTTTTCAGAAGATTCTTCTTACGATTTCATTAACGCAGATAAATAAAAACATAAAAACATAAAATTTATTCCATCGATAAATTTTATGTTTTTCTTTGATTATATACTTTATTACTTTAATATTCTACTATATGTAATTGTCCTTTGTCGTATTCTGCCAAGAAGATATTTTTTATATCTTTGTATCCCATTTCTTTTAAAGTAGACATTAACCATTCTTCTGTTTTATCCATAGATTCTAATGAATTGATTTGAACTTTTCCATCTGTAATTATAGGGTATTTTGGATTTTCATCTCCAGTTAACACCACTATTAATTGACCGTTTTGTTCTATTACCGCTCTTTTTACATTTTTTATACTATATATACCTTGGCTACGGAGTTTAAACGCTAAGTCATTCGCTGATAATCCACTTTTTCTTGTTGCCTCCACGTTTATTTTCCCTCTTTTTATTACTGTAGTTGGTTCTCCATCTACCATTTTTTTCAAGAATATGTTATTGGTTTTTAACCATTTTTGAGTTAACACTAATATAACCCATATTAATAATATATTAATAAATTGTAAAATTGAAATGCTTGGGTTGTAGATAACACCACCTATTATTCCCCCTAGCACATAGTTTTGAACTTGATCACTTGCTGATGCAGGAGCTAGGTTACCTTTTCCTGATACATTTATTACGAATACTAATGATAATAATCCTAAAGCTAATTTTATTGCTATATCTATATATGAAAGTTGCATTATTTATTTACCTCCACTTTTTCTATTACTGGATCTACTAATTCTATTTTTTCTAATAGGTACTCATCTTTCTTTCCACTACTTATAACTCTATAGTAAGTATTATCTACTTTTACAAACGAGTTTTCTATTGATGCTTCACTATTTATATATATGTGTGTTTTATCGATATTTAAATCGTTAGATATTTTTTCTATAAAATGAATAGAACTTTTATATTGATTAGACGATACTGCGTTTGATTTGTACTCATTAATACTTACACCTGCCGCTAGTAGAGTACTCAAGACCAATATAATCGATAATTCTCTGTATTTTGTATCTTGTCTGTTTTTATAATATTTTATTAATGTGATACATAATATAACTATTAGAACAGCTATTATTATATAAGATATTAAATTATTTTGTTGTAATTTACTTTGTAAATAATCGTATGAATAAAATTTCATCTTCTTTCTCCTTTTTTATTTGTTTCACATGAAACTTTTTCTTTATTATACTTTTAATTCATAAGCTATTCTTTCTTTGTCATCTAAATTATTTTTCATTGTTAATTTTATTTCATCTAACTCAACGAATCCAAAATCACTCAAAAATTTTCTCATTATTTTATTATCTTTATGCGTGTCTATTCTTATATAATCTATATTTTCTTTTTTAGCAAACTCCACTATAGCTGACAAAAATTGTCGACCAACTCCTTGATTACGTTTATTTTTTATCGTCGCTATACGATGAATTACCAAGTAGTTATCACATTTAGACCATAGAGTGGGGTAGTTCTCATAATCTCTATCGTAGTTAGTTAGCATAGCTGTCGCTACTATATTTCTATCTATTTCATAAATATAAGATGTTTGATTTTTTATATCTTGTTCTATTGTTTCTTTATCCGGAGAACCATGTTGCCATTGATTTATCCTTTGTTGTCGTAGAAATTCTCGACCATCTTCTATAATTAGCATTATCTCATCTAATTCTGTACTTTTTGCTTTTCTTAACATAACTTATCCTTCTGCTTAAACACTTTTTTTTAATTAATAATAGAGAAGGGGAGAATAATAAATTATTCTCCCTAGTCTTTTTATTTTATAATAAATCTTTATTCAAGACAACCTCTACAGGACAATGATCACTTCCTAGTATGTCGTTATGAATTTTTGCACTCACTAGATATTTTTCTAAATCACGACTTGTTAAGAAATAGTCTATTCTCCATCCTGCGTTGTTTTTACGAGCATTGAAACGATAACTCCACCAAGAATATGCGCCTGTTAATTCTGGATTGAAATACCTGAATGTATCGATAAAACCTGCGTCAAGTAGTTTTGTGAATTTTTCTCGTTCTTCTGGTGTAAATCCAGCATTTTTTGTATTTGATTTTGGGTTTTTTAAATCTATTTCTGTGTGTGCTACGTTTAAATCTCCACAAACAACAACACCTTTTGTTTTGTTTAACTCTAGTAAATAGTTTTTAAAATCTTCTTCCCACGTCATACGATAATCTAATCTTTTTAATTCACTTCCTGAGTTCGGTGTGTAGACTGTAATAAAGAAGAATTTGTCGTATTCTAGTGTTATTACACGTCCTTCTCTGTCGTGTTCTTCTATATCTATACCATAAGTAACATTAATTGGTTTGTGTTTTGTATATATCGCCGTTCCTGAATATCCCTTGCGCTCTGCATAATTAAAGTAACTATAATATCCATCAAATTGCAAATCTAGTTGACCTTCTTGCATTTTTGTTTCTTGTAAACAAAAGAAGTCAGCGTCTAATTTTTTAAAATCTTCTTCAAAATTTTTATTAACAATGGCTCTTAACCCATTTACATTAAAACTAATACATTTCATCTTTATACTCCTTTTTCTTTGTGAAATGATTTTTGTTTCACGCGAAACATTTTATTTTCCTAAACAGAATCTACTGAATAACTCGTTGATTAATTCATCACCAGAGTTTTCTCCGATAACTTCTCCTAGTAGATTAAATGCATTTGTATAATCTATTAAGACCATATCCACCTCAAGTCCCATTTCTGCTGCTTTTATAGCTTCATTAAGACTAACTAATGCTTGTTGAATTAGATTTATTTGACGTGTATTTGATAAATATGTCGCATCTTTTGGACGAGCTGCTCCTTTGAAAAATAAATCTCTAATATTTTTTTCTAATTCATCTATTCCTTTGTACGTCGTCATTGAAGTTTTTATAATAGGGTGGTTGTATGTTAGTTTTTCTATTTCTTCTATATCTATTTTTGTTTCTAAATCAAGTTTATTTAGGATAATAATAGTTGTTTTTCCTTCTGTTAATTTTAATAATTCTCTATCATCATCTGTAAGTTCTTCACTGCTGTTTAATAAGAATAATACTAAATCTGCTTTTTCTAAAGCTTCTTTACTTCGTTTAACACCTATTTGTTCTACGATATCATCAGTTTCGCGAATACCAGCTGTATCGATTAATTTAATAGGTACTCCTTTAATATTCACGTACTCTTCTAGTACGTCACGAGTTGTTCCTGCAATATCAGTTACTATAGCTTTATTTTCTTGTAGTAGGTTATTTAACAGTGAGCTTTTACCAACGTTAGGTCGACCAATAATAGCTGTATTTATTCCTTCTTTAATTATTTTCCCTTGTTTTGATGTTTCTAATAGACTTTCTAAACTATTTCTAATGCTTGTCGATTTTTCAAGAATAGTTTTTGTCGTTTCTATTTCTAAATCATCATATTCAGGGTAGTCGATATTTACCTCAACAACTGTTAGTATATCTAAAATTTCAGCTCGTAGACGTTTAATAAGCGTTGATAAACGTCCTTGCATTTGGTTGTTAGCTATTTGACTAGCTTCATCTGTTTTACTCTTAATAAAGTCGATTACAGCTTCTGCTTGTGTTAAATCGATACGACCATTTAAGAAGGCACGTTTTGTAAATTCACCTGGTTCAGCCATTCTAGCTCCATGTTCTAAGCAAAGTGCAAGTACTTTTTGAATCGTTACAATACCACCGTGACAGTTAATTTCTATAACGTCTTCTGTAGTATATGTACGCGGACCTACCATTTTCACAAGCATAATTTCTTCAATTTTTTCATTCGTAGCTGGATCAACTACATTTCCATAATTTATAGTGTGACTAGCTAGACTTTCTACAGTTTTTCCTTTTGGTAATCTAACTATTTTTTCAGCAATACTAAACGCTTCATCACCACTAAGTCTAACAATACCTATAGCTCCTTCTCCTAGAGCTGTAGATATAGCGCAAATTGTTTCACTCATTGTTCAAACTCCTTTAAAATTTTTATATTTATAAAAAATTCATATCTTATTTATTATACACTATTCCTTTAAATTTTTCTCAATATACGACCGAGTTACATTTTATACTCAATTTTTACATAACTGATTAAGGATTTAATCCAAAAGACCTAAATTTCAACAAAACTTATTGATTCTATGGTTTATTGATATCTAAATTCACTTTAAAAAACTTTTTAGATATCCTATGAACTTTGCAAAGGTGATTCGACAAAATCAATTTCTTCTAGATTACAATTTTTAAGTCGCACTCAAAAAAAAAGTAGCCTGGATAAATCTCCAAACTACTCATTCTTTATTATTTTATTGAAAAGTTGTTAATAAAATATTAATTTCCTTCGTTCATAAGTTCAATTTCTGAAATAGCAAATTCTAAGTCATCTAAATCATATTCTTTCGGTAGTACTCCACAAGCACCGTTTGCGAAGGCTTGTCTTTTATACACAGGTACGTGTCCAACACTACTGCAGATAAGCACCTTAGCACCAGGAAATTTCGTACAAATTTCTTTAGTTGCTTCTAATCCATCCATTATCGGCATACAAATATCCATTGTTACAAAATCTGGTTTTATTCTTCTATACATGCGCACAGCATGTTCGCCATTTTCTGCAAAATAATACTCATATCCTGCACGACTAACAACTTCAGCACCACGGCTTCTATAATAAGAACTATCATCAACTATTAATACTGTCTTCATTAGACCTCCTATTTAGCTGTAATAACTAAATATCTATGTGGCTCTTCACCACGTGATTCTGTTTCAACGTTTTTAATACCTGTTAGAGCATTGTGAATAATTTTTCTTTCGATGCTTGTCATAGGTTCTAATTCAACTGGTTTCCCGATTTTTTTAGATTTCTTAGCTAAGTTTAATGCTAGGTCTTCTAATGTTTTTTTACGGTTTTCTCTGTAGTCATCACAGTCAACTTCAATTCTGAAGTAATGTGAGCTGAATTTTTTAGCAAAGTTATTAACTAAAAATTGTAAACTATTTAAAGTTACACCACGTTTTCCGATAATTAGGCTAGTGTTTTCCTCTGTTTTAATATTTAAAGTGAAATGACGATTCCCATCTTCTCTAAAATCAACAGTAGCATCCGGATATCCCATCGCAATAACGATATTTTGTAAGTAGCTTACGATACGGTCTTGATTTTTTACGATATAATCTTCTCTTTTAGCTTTTTTAACTGTCTCTTCAGCTGTTTCTGTTGCTTCAGTTTCAACAACAGTCTCTTCTTCAACTATTTCTGTTTTTTCATCATGAGCTTCTTGTTCAGCTACTTCTTCAACTTTAACTTCTTTAATTTCTTCTATATTTTTTTCAACTTTAACAACTTTTTCTTCTTTTTTCTCTACTTCAATAACTTTAACAACAGCTTCTTCTTTATTATATTCTTCATCTAATGGAATTAATTTTACCTTTGCTTCTTTTTTGAATAATCCGAAGATACCTGTGCTACCACCTTCGATTACTTCAATTTTCACTGCATCTTCTGATAAAGCTAGGTCCTTTAATCCCTTTTTAATAGCCTCATCTACAGTAGCTCCAATATAATAATATTCTTTTTCCATTCTTAACTCCTCTTCGCTTTCATAAGTTTTGATCTTTTTAAAACATGATCGATGCTGCTACCAAATTCTAAAAACGGCATTTCTTTAGCACCAGGTCTTGCAATTACTATTATATCATAGTTTTTTACATATTCTTTTCTTGTTTTAAAAGTTTCTCGTATATATCTTTTTATTTTATTACGTTCGAAGGCCTTTCCTAATTTTTTACTAACAGAAATTCCTAAACGCATATGGTCTAAATTATTTTTTTGATAATAAATAACAAACTGTCTATTCGCAAAAGATTGTTTTTTTCTTATTATATTATCGAAATCTTGACTTCTTTTTACTCTATATTCTTTTTTCATTTCAAAACCTTTCTTAACACTAATAT